>Ga0247842_10000406_pt1 | contig 92265 bp, 50 predicted proteins | sample LaCruzMarch2015__3_FD_192411 | JGI IMG/M metagenome (GOLD analysis project Ga0247842, IMG submission 192411) | Freshwater microbial communities from meromictic Lake La Cruz, Castile-La Mancha, Spain - LaCruzMarch2015_19m | ecosystem: Environmental > Aquatic > Freshwater > Lake | place: Spain... | reverse complement strand
CACCCGTATTAATGGCGCTTTTCGCCTCGCTATAGGCAAGATACTGAGTACCCTGATCGTTATAAAATTCGTTAACAAAATAAGTGTGGGCATAACCGCTGCCTTCGACCTTAAGGACGGATATATCCACGGGATTCACCCCTGCCACCGACATGACTGTCAAGATCCCTTTGCCGCCGGGTGAATTTATCGAGGCAATATGGGCAAAGTTGACGGAGAGGCTGCTGGATTCATATGTGGAAGACTTCGTCACGCCGATCGTCGTGACGCTTGACGAATTCGTGCCCACAAACCACATTTCATATTGTTTGGTGCCGTTCTTCAGCACCATGGGCTGGTCTGATTGACAGTCGTTGAACTGCCCCGATGAGCCGCTGAAGATGACGGGGTTGCCTTGATATTCACCCCACCATCTCTTGCCGTCCTGGGAGGTGGCAAAGCCGATTCTTTTCCCGCCGCAATATTCATTTTCCTGGCCGGAAAACCACATCCGGAAATAGGAACCATCCTGGATAACCGTGGCGGCATACGCCAGACCCTTCCAGGAACCGATATTTCCCGCCCAGATCACCGGCGTACTATTGTTGTAAGGAGATCCGGATATATCCGGGTTCTTGTATTTGCTCCAGTGGATGCCGTCCGTGGAGGTAGCATAACCGATACTGGGAGCGGAGGAAGTGGAGTCATTATTGTCCCCGGAGAACCACATCCGGTAGTCCGTGTCGCCGACCTTGACGACCGATGGATGAATGACATGTTTGCTGTCCCATTCCCCGCTCGCCCCTAAGGACAACACGGGGCTGCTGGAGCTGTAACGGGACCAGCTGATCCCGTCGGTAGAGGTGGCGTAACCGATCTGCGCCCCCGTTCCGGAGGCGTTTCCCGTTCCTGCGTACCACATCTTATAGATGCTGCCGTCCTTGAGAACTGCCGGTAAGCCGACACGGGCGCCTTCCCAGGTGCTCGACCCGCTGGGTGACAGGACCGGCGAGCCATGCTTGCTCCAGGTGCTGCCGTCGTTGGAGGTGGCGTAACCGATCTGATAGGTCCCGGAGGCGTTCTTGCCGGTGTACCAAAGCTTATAGGTGCTGCCGTCTTTGATGACTGCACCCTTTTCAACCTCATTTTGATCGAATGATCCCGACGTCCCCGAAGCGATGTTCGTCGTCGTCGGTGTGTACCAGTTGACGCCGCCGCCCCCCCCCCAGATCACACCGGGCAGAAAGAAAAGAAACAAAGCGGCAAAAATAATCGCGCTTAACCGTTCCTTCCTAATCTTCATCATGTCCCTCCTCCTTTTTAACCTCTAATATTTTATATGAAAATCCCCCCATCCCCCCTTTGACAAAGGGGGAAATGAAAGAAAATGCTTCTTAAGTCAATGACATTGGGATTTGCATAGCAATAACGTGAGTACAAGAAACCACTCTCAGGGAAGACCAAAAGGAAACTAAATTGTACTTCGGAGATCCGTTTCATTACGACCTTTTTCATGAAAATTCGGAAGAGGAAACGTCATATTATTCAGGACCATAAAAAAGCGCTTGCAGAACTAATAGTAAGGAGAAAAAATGTCAAGGATAATAAACGTGGAGACGGCTCAATTTTCTCTCATTTAGGAGTTAATTGTTTATTTTCGAGTCTGAATTTTTCTCCGAACCGGCGTTCGTATTGATTCATCAATTGTCCTGTTTCCGAGCTAAGGTCGGGCCTGAGAACCATGATGCGGTTTATCGATGCCACCGCTTGCTGCTTATTCCCCTGAATTACGGCCAGATCGGCTGCCGCCAGGAGAAATTCCATCCGTTTCGGCGCTATTTCCAATCCTCTCCGGATGTAGGCCCCTGACTTTTCATGATAGGAAGTATCCCCTGTCATCAGGGCGGCGTTGTAGTTCAAATTGCCCACGTCCAGAAAGTGACGCGAATTGATCAATTCCCTGTTGACGAGCTTTTTTTCGAATTCCAGATTGATATAATCAACAAACGGCAACAGCTCCTGCCCGGGGATTTTTACCCCCCGCCGACCGATATCGGCAACAATACGGTTGGTCAGATGGGAAATAGAAATAAATGATTCATCGCCGCCGACCGGCGCGGAGTGATTCAAAACAGGCTCGAATTGTGACGCAATATTTTGAAACAACCCCCAGAAATTACCGTCCCGCTCGGCGACCAGTTTCTCAAAACGCCACTCGCTCTCCTTGACGGCGGCGGCGAGCCACAACGACTTTTGCAGGGGCAGATAATCGAGCCAGTAAATGCCGGCCAGGATGACTGGTAAAAGAACTGCCGGAATCACCCAACGGAAAACCCGTAGATATTCCGAAATGGATGACCTGTAAGAGTTTTTCTCCTCGCTCCGTTCCCTGTCCCCATGGAAAAAGAAAACGCTATACGCCAGAAACAGAAAGAGCATAAGATACGTCGTTACCACGTCAAAGGAGGTAACACCCTGAATCAGGTAAGCCATCGCCGCAAAAGGGAAGATAAACAGCATCGCCATACTTTTGGCATCGTTGGCGCCTGCTTTCATCTCTTTCAGGATCGGACCGCACAGGCAGACAAAAATAGACAAATAGGCCAGGAGCAGGGGCGCCCCACCCGTAATGGCATAATCAAGAAAGGTATTGTGGACCCGGTCGAACCAGCTTTCCACACCGAAAAGCCGGGGATCGTAGTACTTGTCCATAGCAGCGGGGAAGTTTTCCGGCCCCCAGCCGAAGGGTCGTTCAATCATGGACGTGGCCGATATTTTCCAGACCCACAACCGATCCTTAAGAGCTGCTAAGATGTTAGTATAACTAAGCATACTTGAGTAACGCGCCCCCCAGGGCATCGCCCCCGCCGCCAGCATGATCCCCCCCAGAACGCCGAGACCGCCAAGGCCGGGGACAATGACGCCACGGAGGAAAGGTTTCATCTTTCCTCTCATCAGGGAAAGGACAAATCCGGCCGGTAACAGCAACAGCAGCGACCCCACTATCCCGACAAAAAGCGCCCGCGATTGCGACATCAGGATGACAACCCCGATCACCAGGACGGCGCCCCCCAGGATTATTTTCAACAAGGTTTTCTTGCTCTGGAGCAACATCATGACAAGAAAAAAGAGGTTAAAAAATAGATAGATCCCCAGGTACATGGGGTTGCCCATGGTACCGGAAATCCTCGCTTGAGCACCTATAAACGTTCCCGGATGGCAGGCCTGGATCGCCAGGTTGTCTGCTCCCGCCAGGGTGATACATTTCGCTTCCTGATACTGTCCGATCCCGTAAAGACAGATCAGGAGGGAAACGATGATGGAAAAAACAAAAAGATTTCTCCAGTCTGTTGGCTTACGAAACAGGAAAACAAGGAGGATGAAAAAGACGAGGTAATGGAGCATTTGCAGCCCCCCTTCTCCCCGTTCAAAATTGGAGAAGAGGCCAACCTTGACATTATACCCCCAGAAGCAGGAAAAAAAATATAGAAGCGCAAAAATGACGACGGACAGGACGATGGGCTGCCGCCATTTGTTGGAAAGCTGAAATTCCTCCCGTCCGGGAGCGAGAAGGAAAGCCGCCACAGAGAAGAACAGCGCCCCCTGGACCATGAACCGGAAAAAGATTATTTTCCCGGAAACAAAGGGGAAAAAAAGATCCCGGTACAAGATAAGCGGGGTCAGCAGACTGAGGAGAAGAAAACCTTTGGCAATAAACAGGAAGGGCGTCGCTAAAGGGTAATCTTTTTCCCCTTTTCCCTGGTCGTCAACTTTTAATGCCGCGCCCTTGTTCTTCTTGGGAATGGTTTCCCGCTGCTTTTTTGTTTGCTTCACCAAATATTCAACACCCCTATTCCCCGACATTCAAAACTTACGGTTACGGTTCCCGGGGCAGCCAGTCCGAGATTCTGCTCCAACTGCCGCCCTGGTATTTCCACACACCGTTGCCCGCTGATCCGTAATCCTTGAAGACGCCGACGATGTAATCGCCGCTGGAACTGATCGTCGCCGGAACCCAATCCGAAATCCGCTGCCAGGATTTATCGGCGCCGCTATATTTCCAAACGCCGTTGCCGGAAGCACCATACTCCTTAAAGACTGCAATCAGATCATTCGTCCCCAGTTTGGTCATATCCACGGGAACCCAGTCGGTAAGCTTACTCCAGGCAGCGCCGTCGTAATTCCAGATTCCATTGCCGGAAGCATAATCACTGAATATACCCGCCAACTGCGCGTCATTCTTCCAGGATAAAACCTTCGTCGGCGTCCAGTCGGTGGCTCTTCTCCATGCCGATCCCTCATAAATCCACAAACCATTACCACTGCCATAGTTGGTAAAGGTCGCCGCCAGTCTGCTTCCCCATGCCTTTATTCCTTCCGGAATCCAGTCCGTTATCCGTGTCCACGCGGCGCCGTCATATTTCCACACACCATTCCCGTCGCCATATTGACTGAACAGACCAATCAGTTCATCGTCGTTTAGAGAAACCATGCTGTCGGGAAGCCAATCGGTTAACTTGCCCCAGGAGCTTCCCGTATATTTGTATATCCCGTTTCCCGCTCCATAATCTGAAAATTTCCCGGCCAGATTGCCGCTGCCGTAGGAAATCATGTCTCGGGGCGTCCAATCCGTTATCCGCGCCCACGTTGCCCCATCGTACTTCCATATCCCGTTGTCTATGCCGTATGAATTGAAATTCGCCGCCATCCCGCTGCTGCCATAGCCAATCATCTGACCTGGCTGCCAGTCCGTCAAACGTTTCCAACTGCTCCCGTCATGACTCCATATCCCGTTATCCGAGCCATAATCAGAGTATAAAGCCGCTATTTTGTCGCTTCCCCAAGCAACAGGGGCGCCGGTGGCCAGACTGTAACTGAAACCGCTTCTTTCCTGGAAAGATCCGACGGCCGGATCGTAATAACGCCACGTCATTTTGACATACAAGCCGTCAATCGTCACCAGGGAATAGCCTTCATAATCATTGTTCCGGTCCCTCCCGGAAGCCCGATCGGATTCCTTATAAACGCCGTCCCATCCGGGCTTTTCGAAGCCGGCCCCGGCTGAACCCGCCAGAATCTGATACAGGGCGCCTTGCCTGCTCTCCGTTGTCGCATACGCCAAGGCGTAAGTATGGGAATGGCCGGTAAAATACATCCTTGACCCGGCATTGCCGAGGGCGGTCCAGAAGGCTTCGCGATTGGATTTATAGGCGGCGACTGTCCAGTCGTATTGAAGCATGAATTGGGGCATGTGACCGAAAGCGATTATATGGGGCTGCTTGGCCGGATCATTGGCGGACAATCGGTCGTTGATCCAATCCATGTCATTTCCCCGGTAATAGTGAGGTGGTTCTCCATATTCAAACTTATTCTGGTCAAGACCAATAAATAGGGCGTTGTTGAAATTAAAGCTGTATTGACGACCCGGACGTGAGGTATCGTCGGTCCGGCCGGCAGGAAGGACGGGCTCTATTTTCTGAGTCCAGGCCTCGACGCAGCTTGAATCTACATCACACCAGTATTCATGGTTTCCGGGGACGGAATATACGGGAATATTTACGTCGTAAAGGGGCTTCATGGCTTCTATCCATTTACCATATTGATTATTCAGACCCGCTGTGTCCAGTCCCCGGCCGTCGATCAGGTCTCCCCCAACAAGAACCAGGGATACCCCCTGATTTTTCATATCCGCGGCAATCCTGTTTACCGCCGCCATATTGACGCCGCTGGAATCATTGGCGTCTTTATTGTCGCTCATATAGGCAAATTTCCATTCGGCGGCCACGGCCGGACAGATTAATGTCAGGACGACAACACAGGCGAGAATTACTTCCAGGCATGAATAATATGATTTATACAATTCGCCTTTCATATTGTTTTCCTTCATTCTTCATTCTCCTTTTCGTATTTCACAAATACGACTAAATTCCCCTGCTCGCCGGTCATTTTTCATGAGGCAAAACTTTTCGTAGGTCGGTTGATTCGTTAATAACATCAAATACTTTGATGGTGCCGAAATTTCGTCATCCCTTATGGAAACCCCGCAGGAACAATTGATAATTCCAGTATTGGGCAAATCAACAGCGTTACTGGTTACCCACCCTTGCCCTCGTCTTCGCATTCTCAAGCCCCTGGAGGAGAATGGCTTTTTGAAAGATGCTGCGCACCCAGGCATCCAAACCATCGGCAACGGGATCGCGCTCAACGACTTTCTTGACCGTTTCCCGGCAACCCGTATTTTTCTGGAGCATGTTTCTTACCTCCAGGGCGACGTTTCTCGAAAAATTCCGTAATGCTGAGTTGTAGAGTTGTGAGTTTCTGGAGACCCCGTATTTGTTTTTCTCGCCGGTCGCCGGTTGGCCGGCATCCAGTTGCTTCTGATTGATTACGAAATTTCCCTGCTGCCATCTATATTTATTATTCTTAACTCTGGCAACGAATTCATCGCCATTCTGAGTAACAATGACGGTATAATCCGCCTTGCCCGGCGTCAACGGCGGTTTCCCTTCACTTTCCCTCCCCTCGGCAAGCTGTTGGGGGCCATCAACACTTCCGTCATAGACGCCATAGGCATCAGGACATTCTTCCCGGAGCTTGATCAACTCCGTCGCTATAGCGCTTCTTACGGCATCGGACCAGAAATTTACCTGGCCTTCCAGTTTGACGTCAACCGTTTCAGGGGCTTCACCGGTAAGATCGATCTGACCGATGGGATTGTTGAGGGCGTACTGGTAGGGGTTTACCTGCCGGGGATCGTTGATCAGGGGCCAAAGTGGTTCCCGGGAAAGAAAACCGCCCGTGTTGGCGTTATAATAGCGTACCTGCATCTGGTAGAGACCGTTGCCGCCCTCCTGGCGGACGCCCCACTGCCCGACAAAGGTGAAGGGCTGAACGCTGGAACCGTTGTGTTGGAGGAGTTTCCCGACGGGGTTATAAGCATAGGAATCCGCTACCGAGCCCGCGGCGTTGGTCAAGGCCAGGGTCGAACCGGTGCGGTCGAAGTGATAATAATAGACCTTGTTGCCGTCGGCGGCGTCGATCATGTAGAGGAGCCTCCCCTCCGGGGTCCAGATGTAATACCTGGCAAACTGCCCCGTATTGTCGTTCTTCTCGGCAACAAGGGGATTATTGTCGAGGGCGTAGTTGTAATAGTAGGAAATCGTCGTCCCTCCTTCCTGGCGGGTCCGCAGCTCTCCCAAGCCGTTATAGGTCAGGGCGGTATTACCGATCCCCGTAAGGCGCGCCAGGCTGTTCCACTGGAAGGTCATCCCCGGCGCCGCCGTCTGTCGCCCCTGGGCGTCATAGGCGTAACCGGAACTGCTGGCCTGGGAGGCGGCATCGTAAGCAAGAGAGGTGTCTTCCTGGGAAAAGGCGCTGGTAGGATCGAGAGGAGCCGTCATATTCACTCCCGTTATATCTGCCGCAGCGTTAACGGTGTATTTGAGGTCAATAATACTGCCGTCCTGTATCCTGGTGAGCCGGTTGGCGTCGTCATAGGTGAAGGTCGCATTGACGCCGTTCTTGCGGTTAATCCCGGAAAGTCGCTGATCATTGTCATAGATAAAGGAAACCTCGGCATTTGTCAGGCTGTCGGTAACGCCGGAAAGGAGGCCTGTCTCGGCGCTGTAAGCATAGGTGACAGAGAAGAGGCCGTTGTTGTAAGTAGCCGTCTTTAATCTGCCGCCGTCGTCGTAAGCGGCCCCAAAGATTTTCCCGGCATTGTCCGAGGAGGTAATCCGCCCTTCCCCATCCCTGCTGAAAGAGATATTGGTGGAACCGCTGAGCATGTTCAGATCGTCGTAGGTAAACGTGATGTCCATTCCCTCCCCCTGGAGTCTCGTCACGTTGCCGACGCCGTCATAGGTCCGGGTCAACGTCTCACCGCCGGGGAAAGTTACCGTCTGGAGCCTGCCCAGATTGTCATAGCTGTAATTCCAGGTATTGTTCAAAGGATCCCTGGACAGGGAGAGGCGACCCATGTTCGTATAATCCAGATTCCAGGAATTCCCGCGCTGATCGGTGATCTTCGTGAGAATCCCGAGATTGTTCCGGGTAAAACTGGCCGTTCCCGCCGCGGGCAGTGTTACGGATGACAAGTATCCCCGGCTGTCGTAAGCATAGGTCCTGGTCCGGTCGAGGGGGTCCGTAACTCCGGTTACCCGCTCCATACTGTCCCTCGTAAAGCCGGCGGTCTGATTCAGGGGATTGACGACCCCCGTTGAATGGCCGAGTTTATTAGTCTGATAGGTATAGCTCTTGTTCGACGGCGACGTCGTGGAAGCGATCAGGCCTTCGTCGTCATAGCCGTAAGTCCAGGTTTTCCCACCTTTCGTGAGCCCGGTGATCCAGCCCCGGCTGTTGTAAGCAAGGGACCGCGTAATGCTGTTGGGATCCGTGAAGGATGAAAGTTGCTCCATGTTATTGTAGGCGAGAGAAGTTATCTTGCCGGTCCGGTCGGTGATCTTGTTCAGCCGGTCCATAAGGTCATATCCGTATTCGGTCTGATTGCCTTTGGGATCGGTGACGGAGTTAAGATTGCCGTTCTTATCGTAGGCATAGGTGGTCGTGTGGTTGTTTTCATCGGTAATGGCGGTTGTCCGGTCCATGAGATCATAGGCAATCTGCATGGTCTTGCCGTCCGGCCGGGTGATGAGATTAAGGCGTTTATAGTCGTCGTAACCGTATGTCGTCGTCCCGGTATCCGAATCCTTGCTCGAGGCCAGGGTCCCGTCGCTGTTGTAGGTATTCGTAACCACCCCCCCGGCGGGATTGGTGGAGGTCAGGGTCTGTCCCCGGCTATTGTAGGTATAACTCCAGACCTGACCTGCCTGGTCGGTATAACTGGTGATATTGCCCTCGCCGTCATAGATGAACTGTTCATTCTTACTATCGGGATGATCAACCCTCGCAAGCGGGTAAAAGGTAAAAGTTACCTCCTCGTTGTTGACCGGATTCGTAAACGTCTGCGACTGTTCGCCGTAGGTAAAGGTCGTTTTATTTCCCAAGGCGTTGGTGAAGGACTGGATTTTCCCGGAATATTCATGGAACTCAATATTCATCTGGTCACCGATACGGTCCTGGATGGTGTTTACGGTGTCCTTGTAACTAGGGACAGCCGTAAAGCTGGCCATCTTGCCCGTCTGATCCTTCAGGGAACTCATGACTTTGGCGTCATGGTCGTGGGTAAAATTGCGGGTGGAATTGTCGGGGTAGGTCATATCGAATTTGCTAATCGGATCGTTGTAGGGATCGTAATTGACGGTCGTCACCGTGGCCGTGTTGTTATAGGCGTCTTTCTGCGTGGCCACGATCCCCTTGCGGGCGACATTCTGATAAGTCATTTCATAGGGGGCGTTGCCTTCGGGCTGTCGTTTTTTCGTGATCAGATTATCCCCTCCGTAGGTAAAGGCCGTGGTATTACCCAACGGATCGGTAATGGAACGCAGGGTGTATTTCCCGGTGTTGTCGGCAGGGCTGCTTTCATAGGTAAAGGTGTAACTCCGGTTTTGCTGGTCTTTCACCTCGGTGAGATACGACTTGCCTGATACAGCCGTCCGGGTCAGGGTGAACTGTCTGCCCAGTCCGTCGCTGATAACATCGTTGCTTCCGGATTTGGTGTAAGTCAGGGCATTGCCGTTTCGATCTTCTATACGGACCAGTTTGCCTTCCGGATACCCAATGACATCGTCCCGCTTTTCGTAAGTGAAGAGGAGATTCTTTGATGGATCGAGCATGTAGAAGTAGTCGGTTGTCGTCTTGAGCTGATAGCGGATCCGCTCCTGATCCCCCGCCTTCCAGTTGCCGATTACTGTGTCTTCGAAAAAACCTATTTCCCTGCCCATTCCCGTTTCGACGAAAAGCTCCGTTCCATAATTTACCAGGTATCTTCCGTGGTTGCTGCTGAAGGGAAGGTTGGGAAAACCGTCTTCTCCATCCCGCTTCGAATCCACCTGGGTGGCGTAATAGAGGGAGAAGTTCAGCGGCAAGGGACCGTCCAGTGAGAACATAGGCAAGGTGAAATAGTATTCCCCCGTCGCCATGTTGATGGGGTCCTTGTCATCCAGGGTGGTCTCCACGTTGGAGCCTTTCGTTACCGTCTCGGACATTACGACCGGGTCGCGCGCTTGGCTGACACCGATCAGAAAGCATGAAAATATAATTATCCCCATCATGCCTGAAGTCAGATTTTGTTTTGTCATCTCCCTATCAGCCTCCTTATGTCGTTATGGCGATATCAATGTCATTGACTTAAGCACTATAACTCCCCTCTATTCAAAGGGGGATTTTCAGGGTTTCGGTTGCCTGGTGATCCAGTCCGTCAGTCTTGTCCAGTTGCCGTCCTTATCGTATTTCCAGACGCCGTTGCCCGCAGTTCCATAATTGCTGAATACGCAAACGACATAATCGCCGCTGGAACTAATCGTTTCCGGCACCCAGTCCGACACCCGCTGCCAGGACTGGTCGGTATAGCTGTATTTCCAGACGCCGTTGCCCGCAGTTCCATAATCCCCGAATACCGCCATGAAAGCGCCCGTCCCCAGCTTGGCCATATCCACGGGGGTCCAGTCCGTCAGCCTGTTCCAGGATGTACCGTCATAATTCCAGACGCCGTTATCCGAACCATAATTGCTGAATATACCCGCCAATAGGGCGTCTCCCTTCCAGGACAGGGTCTTGTCAGGCGTCCAGTCCGTCGCTTGCCGCCAGGCTGTTCCCTCGTAGATCCACAGGCCGTTCCCCGTACCATAATCCGTAAAAGTAGCCGCCAAGTTGCTTCCCCAAGCGTTCAATCGCTCCGGGACCCAGTCGGTGATCCTCACCCAGGAAGCACCATCATGCTTCCAGATCCCGTTGCCGGAACCGTATTGGCTAAAGACGCCTATCAGCGTACTTTCCCCCAACGAAACCATGGTATCCGGGAGCCAGTCCGTCAGTCTGGCCCAGGCGGAACCGTTATACTTCCAGATGCCGTTATCTGAACCATAATCAGAAAATTTGCCGACAAGGCTGCTGCTTCCATAAGCAAGCATATCCTTTGGAATCCATTCAGAAATCCTATTCCACCCGGACCCGTTGTAGATCCAGACTCCATTTCCCGAGCCGTAATTGTCAAAGGCGGCGGCCAGCCCGTTGGCGCCGTACCCGATCAGCAGCGATGGTTCCCAGTCGGAAAGACGAAGCCAGGAATTCCCGTCATACCTCCAGAGGCCGTTGCCTGACCCGTAGTCGGCAAAGAGGGCGGCGATCTGCCCATTACCCCAGGAGGCCGGCGTCCCAAACTGGACATATTCACCTGTATAGGTTACGGAACCGCCGGCGGCAAGCGTTTTTGTTTCCGTCGGCGGGGCCGGTTTCTTCCATCCGTAAACAGCCCCCCATTCAATGGTGTAATCCCCGGCGCTTAGATCGTTGACCGTCCGGTCTCCGGTCCCGGTCAGGGAGTAACCGCCGGGGCCGTTCAACGTCCAGGGGGCGTTGATAGTATCGGGAGTAATATTGATATATACTGTTCCCTTGGTCGGCGGCGGGTCTTGAGCTACCGCATACCGGGTGCGGTTCCCCATCGCATCATATTCGTAAGTTATATTGACCGTCTTCCCGGAGCCGACGTATTTGGCGGTAACGAGCCTGCTCAGGGAATCGTAGGTGTACGTCACCTCCGTAGCGTACCCTGGCCACGACGCCAACAAGAAAGCCGCAAAAACCACCATAAAAGCGAAAAATGTTTTCTTATTCATCAATTCCACTCCTTTCAAGAAAAGAAGATTACTTTCCTTTCGGTTGCAGGTTCAATATTTAAGGCTTTGGTTCTTTCGGCTGCCAATCCGTCAGTCTTGTCCAGTTGCCGTCCTTCTTGTATTTCCATACGCCATTGCCCGCTGATCCGTAATTGATGAAGACGGCGGTGATGTAATCGCCGCTGGAGCTGATCGTGTCCGGCATCCAGTCTGAGACCCGCTGCCAGGATGAGGTCGCATTGCTGTATTTCCAGACGCCGTTTCCGGAAGATCCGTAATCCTTGAAGACAGCAACCAGATCCTCCGTCCCCAGTTTTGTCATATCAGCGGGCAACCAGTCCGTCAGGCGCGTCCAGGAGGACCCATTGTAATTCCAGACACCGTTGCCTCCTGATCCGTAATTATTAAAAATCGCCGCAAGCTGGGTGTCGTTTTTCCAGGATAATAATTTGGCCGGCGTCCAGTCCGTTGTCCGTCGCCATGATGTCCCCTCGTAAATCCATACCCCGTTGCCGCTGCTGCCGTAATTGGTGAAGATGGCGGCAAGGTGCGTCCCCCAGGAAAGCATCCGTTCCGGCGCCCAATCCGTAATCCTTGCCCAGGAGTCGCCGTTGTATCTCCAGATCCCGTTCCCGGATCCATAATCAGTGAATGCCCCAGCCAAATCGCTGCTTCCCAGGGGAGTCATGCTATCGGGCAGCCAGTCGGTAATTCTGTTCCAGGAGGAACCTTCATGTTTCCAGATGCCATTGTCGGAACCATATCCGGAAAACTTCCCTGCGAGCTTGCCGCTTCCATAGGAAAGCATGGTTTGCGGCTGCCAGTCGGTGAGTTTGCTCCAGGAGGACCCCTCGTATCTCCAGATGCCATTTCCCGTGTCATATTTGGAGAACGTAGCGGCAATGCCGGTATTTCCATAACCGGTCAGGAACGAAGGAATCCAATCCGAAAGCCTGCTCCAATTAGTCCCATCGTTGCTCCATATCCCGTTGCTTGAGCCGTAATCGGAAAAGACGGCGGTGATTTTAGTATTACCCCAGGAAACAGGATAACCGACGGCGCTGGTTGTAAAGGAGCGGGAAGATGACCAACTGCTCCATTTCCCTGCGCTGTTCTTGTAGCGCACCCGCCAGTAGTAGGCCGTATCGGCGTCCAGCTTTCCCGGCGGCACGGTTGCCTGGACGCCGGCCTGATATGTTTCTCCCAAATCCCAGGTGACAGATGTAAACCCGGAATTCCTTGCAACCTGCCAATGGCTGTTGGCATGGCTTCTCCCGTCAGGATCGGAAAAATCAGAAGCCTTCAGCGTCGGCATCGGCGCTACTCCGGTTGCATTGTCTGCCGGGCTTACCAGGGTAGGCGTATTCGGTGCTTGCATGTTGTCTATTTTGAGTGCCGGGTCGCCATAGAGGTTAAAATCCATCATGTTCATCCAACTCTCGGCCCCCCAACCCTGACTCATCTGACGTTTTTCATCATAGAGGGACTTGCCCGCCTGATCCTTGCCGACGATCCGCTTCATATAATAATATCCAATAGATGCGTTATCGCTAACGGTGCGGCGAGGCGTCCAGCTTCCGGAGCTATACCATGACACGCGGGATGCCGATACTGTTGTCACCGCCCCATTTTTCAATAGGGAGTAACCAAGGTTGTTCGTATTCTCAGGATAGCCGTTGTTGCATGAACACTGATAGGTAAAGGCCGGTTTGGCGTCATCAAGAACCGTGGCGTCGGAAGAGGCCAGGAGGTTTCCATCCTTGCAATCACCGCTTCCATAACCTACGCTGGCGCTGGTTGCGCTTCCGTGGCCCCACCAAGTAACTATGCCGTAAGCATTGTTCTGCCAGCGACTCCGGACGGCCCCACCCACGAGGTTATCGCTTGACGCATAAGAGGAATTGCAGCCCGTCGACTTGTGCTGGTAAAGGGTGTATGAGGTGTAGGCGGCGCCGTTCAGATAATCACTTTTTATCCGTTCCGCAAAAGGCGCCCCGTCCGTAGAATCGTCGGAATAACTCATAGGCAACAGGGCCGTCTGCCGCCAGGCGATATCCGTCTCATTTTCGTAATCCATGGTCTTCTGAAGAATTCCGTCCAGTTTTGCCGCCCAACCGGTCACGCTTGTATAGACCGGGATTCTTCCGACATATACCTCGGGCGTAAAGTCCACACCTCCGGTTCCCCGGTCCCCGTTGTATTCTCCATAATCCCCGTTGCCGTTCAGGTCCCAGTTGCCAGTCAGGTCGGCATAATAATAATCCGTCGGCGCTTGATCATAATCAGGATATTCCGTCTCGCCCTTCCGGGGCCAGCACATCTTCATGGGGACTTCCGTGGAGAAAGGATCGGGATTGCCGATCAGGAGGACCTGCTGGATACTTTTCGACTGGTAATTGTCTTTCAGCCACTGTCTGATCTTCTCCGCCGTGCCATTGGGGGACTGGCCCGTCAGATTACCGTAATCGTTCTCCGTAATGATTTCTACAGTATAGCCTTTGGTCTGTTTCTGGGCAACAAAATCATTGAGTTTGGCGCTCCCGGCTTTGATCGCCCCGGTTGTGATGATCACATAACCCGTCACCGCGTTGGCATCCTGCTGAGGTTTCCCGGCTTGATACCACGATCGCGCCACATCAATGTTATAGAACATCTCCTCGGCCCGATCGTCCATGACCATATCGCCTAATTCCCCCTGAAGTCGGGATTGCGGGACGGGAAGGCGATTGTAGGAAACTCGGACATCGACCTCTTTAGCCGTCATGAGCTGACCCGTTACCGGGTTGTACTGAAAGGGTGTAAAGGCTATCCGGATAAAGCGCCACTTCCGCATCTGGGAATAGGCGGCCGTCTCGGCAACGGACGCGGGAAAATAGGCATTGTTGTTATAGATGCCCACATTCCGGCCGTCGCTGATGTCTGGGGCGTCTTTTCCCCAGGAGACGATCTTTCCCCCTTTCACCCAGGTTTCAGGCGGGCGGGCTGGAGCGATCCGATAAGAACCGGGCAGCGCTACGGCGTCGGCCCGGATGAGCTTGATCATGACGCTTTGCATGTCCACATCGGGTGGCAGGGCAATATCGAATGTCCTTGCCGGCAGCGACGGGGCGCCGGGCCGGCCGGAAAGACCGTACCCGGCTACTGTGAACACATCAAAGCCGTCTTTATCCTTGCCGACCTGATAATCCGGGGTCTTGAAGGTAACGGTGAAACTGTTTTGCGATGGATCGGCGCCGTCGGTCTGCACAGATTTACCGCCGGGAGGACCTGTATTCGCCCTCTGAGCGGAAGCTGGATCTGCTGCAAGGCAGGACGGCCCCGGCAGCATCATATAAACCCATGTCAACATCAGGATAAGACATGATAAAAGTGACCACCGCAAACAAATTCTTTTGTCCAAGGTTTTCACAGCATCCCTCCTGAAATGAGACCTTTGAAAGACTCCCTTTTCTGTCATTCCGGGCTTGACCCGGAATCCAGGAAGTTATTGAAAGCACTGGATTCCGGCTTTCGCCGGAATGACGGCAGGGTAGCTGAAATGGAATTATTCAAAGGTCTCGAAATATATCTGCCGTAATTATCTCACAAAGGATGACAAAAGGGAATAGTCACAAAAGGGAATCTTCACTTTATTTTTACTCATGGATTCGCATCGCTGGGCATCCAGTCCGTCAGGCGAGTCCAGCTCCCGTTTCGGTATTTCCAGACACCGTTGCCGCTGCCGTAATTGTTGAAAGACGATCCAAGGGAAGTGCTGCCGTTGCCGATCATCTGTATTGGCTGCCAGTCTGTCAATTGCTGCCAACTGTTGCCGTCATTACTCCATATCCCGTTTCCCGTTCCGTAATTGGCAAAAAGGGCGGCTATCTTGCCGTTCCCCCAGGCGATCGGGGCGCCGACCGGCGTCGCTATACCCACCGTATCGGAAATATTGCCGTCTTTTACACCGTCGTTATCCCCGTCTCCACCATCGGTAATGGTCAGCGTAACGGTATTAGCATTGATGGACGTTTTGGTAAATGCATAAAAACCGTCCTTATTTACCATGTATATCTGACTCCCGGCGGGTATCCTGCTGGGAGTTGGAATAAGCGGTGCTGGCGCCCCATTTTACCTGCCCAATGGCGGCCTGATCCGTATCCCAGTAAATGGTGGCCTCGGTTCCGGTGACCAGGCCGAGCCGCGGTCCATGAACGATAGTCTGCGCGGAAGCGCCGGGGGCCATCAAGATCAGCAATGACAGAAATGCCGCCAAGAATATGAGATAGTTAACCTTGATCGGACTACGATCTTTTTCCAGAGGCGCTACTGAAACAGTGCCGTTACTTCGCAGACGCCTTGAGAACTTGCTGTGGTTACATTTTCTGATATTTGATGGATCAGTCTCAGCATCTTCTTGTTTTCTACCAATATTTGCCCCGTGAATCCACGCAGTCCCTTTGTCTTGGCATACTCGATCATCCGCATTTGCAGCGCCGCTCCCAAACCGGCGCTCTGCCATTCCGACCTGATCATGAAGGCTACTTCCGCTACATTCGTGGTCTGATTCACCACATAGAGGGAACTCCCGACAATTTTTTCGCACTCCTGATCGCCGATGACGGCCAAAAAGGCCATCTCCGTGTCGTAGTCCACATTGCAGAAATGCTCCGCCTGTGAGACGGGCAGGGAGTCGAGACGGCGGAAGAATCTTGTATAAACATCTTCCTTTTTCATGCTGTAGAATAGAGCCTGCAGCATCTTAACATCACTGGCGCGGGACGGGCGGATACAAACTTCTGCACTATTTTTCAAGGTTACTCGCCGCTCTTCCTCCACGGGATAGGCAATCCGGCTCTTGAGAAACTGATCCGGACGGACATAGCCGAGTTTTTTAGCCTCTTCCAGAAGCCAGTTCCGGAAGTCGGGGTGGGCGATCTCAATCAGCGCTAAGGCGCGCTCCCGTATCGATTTGCCGAAGAGATAGGCCATTCCGTATTCGGTAATTACATAGTGGACATCGGATCTGGCAATAGCGACGCCTTCGCCCGACAGGAGGAGGGGACGTATCCGGGAATATTTACCGTCTTCCGTCGTTGAAGGCAAGCAGATGATAGGCTTTCCCTGTGGGGACATGGCAGCGCCCTTAATGAAATCGGGCTGGGTCGAGACACCGCCGTAGAATTCCCCTTCAAACTGATCGGCGCAAATCTGCCCGGTCAGATCAATTGCAAAGGCTTGAGAGACAGAGACAACCTTCTCGTTTTTGGCCACAACCGCCGGATTGCATACATATTCAATTGGAAAAAAGGAAAACAGGGGATTGCGATGAATCAGATCATAGAGCCGTCTGGTCCCCATGCAATAGCTCGTTACAATCTGCCCACGGTGTAAAGACTTCGCTCTTCCTGTCACCACCCCTTTGTCAATCAGATCGATGAGAGAATCGGTGATCACATCGGAATGAATTCCCAGGTCGCGCCGATTCGCAAGATATTTCAACATATAATTGGGAATCCGTCCGAGGCCGATTTGAAGAGTGGAGCCGTCGTCGATGATCCGGGCGACATAGCGGGCGATCTTTTCTACCACGGCATCGTCAACGGCGGGATGGACATATTCAATGACCGGTGTATCGACTTGCACAAAGTGATCGATGTCGTCGATGTGAATAAAGGTATCGCCGAGGGTAATGGGCATGTGGGGGTTCAATTCGGCGATCACCTTTTTTGCGTGGCGCACCACCGTTTTTGTAATGTCCACTGAAACGCCCAGGCTGACAAAACCGTGCTCTTCGGGCAGGGAAACCTGGATGAAGGCGCAGTCGGCGGCAATCCGTCCGTTCTCAATCAGCGATGGGACCTGGGCTATCGAAATAGGGATGTAATCGGCCTTACCCTGTTTGATAATATCCCGCGTGTCCGTACCGACAAAGAAGGACCGGTGGTGAAATCTTGTATGGGGGATGCCGTCCCGCTGCGGTATGGCGCCGTTGGTTAGAAAATGAAAGAGCTGGACATCGGCAATTTTTTTTGTAGTTTCCTCAAGAGCGGCCGTGAGGGTGCGGGGAGTTGCGCACGCCGTGCCGATAAAGACATGATCTCCGGACTTTACCATAGCAACGGCGTCTTCAGGGGAGAGCAATTTGTTTTCAATTTCCAGCGGTAATTTAAGGGCCGTTTCTTTTGCTTCCATCGCTTCTCCGGCAATACATGCTATTTCCTCGTCCCTTTTTATCTCGCCGTTTCCCCCCCCTGTCCCGATGATGTTTTGAAGCCAGCCCATAACATTCCCTCCTGATCATTATTGACGCCTTCGCAAATACTAATTTATATCCTTATTTGACCTGATCTTAGCTTTTCCCTGGTGTACAAATATCCTAATTCAACAATTTCATCGATTTTCTTTATATCGAGGAGCCGGTATTTTGAAGTGGGCGGACTCAAATAAATATCCACATGCTTCATGATTTGTTCTTTCTTATGCTCGCTGCTCAAAGTGGTCAACTGCATCAGGACATCGATGATGTTGGGACAAACAATGGATTTTTTAAACGGAAGCACTTTACTCCATAAAACATCCCATGAAGATGGCATCTGGCAGTAATCCACCTTCAGGTTTGATTCCGCCGCAACATCGACGGCAATGAGCGTTTTAACTCCTTTTGCACGCATTACATCGGCGGGCAGATTATTGAGTACACCCCCATCCACGCAAAGATTGCCGTCGATAATTGTCGGAGCGGAAATGCAGGGAATCGCCGAGGTCGCTCTAATTGCCTGCAACAAAGATCCACGATCATGAACGATCATTTCGGCATTGGTAATGTTTGAGGATACGGCATAGTAATCGAGCCACAAGTCTTCGATTTGATAGTTTTGATAAACAGATTTTGCAACTTTTTCTATTGTTCTGCCTTTGATCAGGGAAACAACGGGAATGGTATAATCGCGGAAAGGCTTGCTCTTGACAAAGATCCCCTTGTTGACGGCCATCAATTCCTCATAGGTCATTCCCATGGCATAAAGGGACGAGATTACCGCGCCCATACTGGTTCCACCAATCATATCAATCGGGACGCCATGCTCTTCAAGGGCGCGAATGACGCCGATATGAGCAAAACCTCTGGCCCCGCCGCCTCCCAGCACCAGCCCGACGCTGCGGCGGCTGATAATCCGCGCCAGTCGCGCCATGCCGTTCCGGTTAGGCCAGCGCAAATGGAAATGACCGGAGACGCGCCGGTGCTTTAACCAGGCTGCGGTACTGAGGGGCATCTTTTTCCCATCCGTATGAATCAGGATCAGTTTCGAATCATTAATGGCCTGTAAAAGGCCGGATTCCTGAAATGCCTGTTCTAAAGATCCGGGCCTGGGATCATCATTGGCGGCGGCTATCCATAGAACCATGTCCGTTTGGGCAAGGCAACGTTTGCCCCAGGGGGAAAAAGTGCAATCACATTCATAAATTATATACTTATACCGTTCATGCTGTTCATTCAGCCATACGGATACCCTGATATAATTGGGATCGTGTTCATCAACTTCCGATGCTTTCGGAAAGGTAGTGAGCAAACTGTCCAGGTGTTTGCCGTGCAAATGTAAAGTGGGGCCGTCCCGCATCAATTCCTCTTTGAGAAGAAGGGAAAATTCACGGGAGGGAACATTTCCATTGATTGGAACCACCGCAATGGTCAGAGATCTTTCCGGCTGACCGTTGCGGGATTGCACCCTGCGCAGCCGCTTAACGAGTAACGTGGCAAGATATTTAAATATTTGCGGATGTTTTTTAGATAATCCGTCGAATACGGGCCGTGATATCTTGACGACATCGCTGTTGCGGTAGGCGTAAACGCTTGCCGTGCGAATATCCTGATTGAAAATCGTCATTTCGCCGATCGTCTCGCCCCGGCCGATTTCACCGACCACACTGCGACGACCGGACTGATCCGTGATCTCGGCCATAAGCAAACCGTTGATGACGATGAACATGCTTTCGCCCCGCTCATCTTGCCGGCAAAGGTATTCACCGCGTTTTAAATATAGCCATTCAATGTTTTTTTCGATATCTTCAATGACGGCATCATCGAGGGGTCCAAATAATTTTGGAATAATTTCTGCTAATTGTCCATGGCGCAAGCGTTTGCGGATTACCTCGTCCATTCTCTTTATGATTTGCCCCGTGTCACTGACCAGCGTTTCAAAGCCATTCTTTGAAAGCTTGATCAATAAGGAATCCTCGGTGGCGATAACATCGGCCGTTCTTTTGCCTCCCGTCAAAACCTGCATCTCCCCCACGACCATCTTGGGCGCAATGTTTCCCAGGACCACGAGTTCATCATCATCTTTTTTCTGGATGGCCTGCAAAGCGCCGGTAATCAGGATAAAAAGGCCGTCCGCATCATCGCCCTGCCTGATGAGCGTCTCGCCTGTTTTTAAGGAGACTAAAGACATTTCATGAGCCACAAGAGATATCAACTCGTCAGTAATGTCCTGAAAGATGACATTATTCCTGAAATGATGAAGATGCTTTTTGACCATAAATTAAATCAATTTTCTTCCTGAAGCATGAAAGCCCCCATCCCCCCTTTGACAAAGGGGGGGTTAGGGGGGATTTTCATGTAAATATGACAGGTTTACGGTCTCGGTTCCCTGGGGAACCAGTCAGAGATATGGGTCCAAACTCCACCTTGGTATTTCCAGACGCCGCTACCGTTACTGCCATAGTTGACAAATGTTCCGATGATGTCATTACCGCTGGCGCTGATCGCCTCGGGAACCCAGTCCGAAATCTTCGTCCAGCTCTGGCTGGCGCTGTTATACTTCCAGACCCCATTGCCGCTGTCGCCGTAACCCTTGAAGACCCCCACCAGCTCATCCGTACCCAGCGGCGCCATGTCCGTGGGCGTCCAGTCCGTCAGGTGCGTCCAGGATGAACCATCGTAGCTGTAAACACCGCTTTCCGCTCCATAACCGCTGAAGACACCCGCCAACAAAGTATCGCTCTTCCAGGAGGCAAGCTTGCGGGGTATCCAGTCCGTCGCCCGCTTCCACGAACCATCATAAACCCAAAGTCCGTTCCCATTGTTGCCGTAACCGGTAAATGTCGCCGTCAATTGCGAACCCCAGGCGCTCATCCGATCCGGGACCCAGTCCGTAATCCTGCTCCAGGATGATCCGTCATGCTTCCAGATTCCGCTCTCCGAACCGTACTGACTGAACAGGGCAACAAGGGTGTCGCTCCCCATGGTCGCCATCGCGTCCGGCTGCCAGTCCTTGATTTGCGTCCAACTCCCGTTATAACGCCAGATTCCGTTCCCGGCGCCATAATCGGAAAACTTCCCCGCAATGTTCCCGTTGCTGTAGGAAATCATATCCGTGGGGACCCAATCGGAGATCCGGCTCCATGCCGCTCCGTCGTATTTCCACAAGCCGTTGCCGCTGCCATATTTATTGAAAGATCCCATGATGCCCGTAGTCCCGTAGCTCATGATCTGGACCGGCTTCCAATCTGAAATCCGCTGCCAGTTCGTCCCGTCATTGCTCCAGATACCGTTGCTGCTGTCGTAATCCAAAAATACCCCGGCAACCTTGCCGCTCCCCCAGGAGACCTGCATGGCATAGGTGCGGGTGTTCATTTCATTTCTATAAGCAGAAATCTTAACAGGAGTAGCCTTACTCGCTGTCGTCCCATCGCCAAGCTGGCCATAATCATTCATTCCCCAAGTCCAAATTGTCCCGTCCTCCTTCGCGGCGGCTGTGTGCCCCGAACCAACAGCAATGAATTTGATGATACCGTTGAGATTAATCGTCTGGACGGGCGTGCTCCTGTCTGTTTTCGTTCCATCGCCAACCTGCCCCCACTCGTTACCTCCCCATCCCCAGACTGTCCCGTCTTCCTTCAAGATTATCGAGAAAAAATTACCTCCAGCAACTGACTGCACACCCGTAAGATTGTTGAGTTGAGCAGGAGTTTCGCTGGTTGTCGTCGTTCCGTTGCCCAATTGACCGCAATTGTTATATCCCCACGTCCAGACCGTCCCATCCGCCTTAAGTGCTATCGTGTGGTAATAACCGGTGGTCATGGTCTTCACTCCTATCAGATTGACCTGCACAGGTGCACCTCGGTTACTATAAGTCCCGTCTCCCAATTGACCATAACTATTGTCTCCCCACGCCAACAATGTCCCATTTTCCTTCAAGGCCAATACATGCTGATAACGAGTGGCAATGGCCTTTACTGTTCCTGTAATATTGATTACCTGAACAGGTGTAAGACTGTTCGTCCAGGTACCGTCGCCAAGTTGGCCTTTATTGTTCCTCCCCCAGGCCCAGACCGTACCGTCATCCTTCAAGGCAACTGTGTGATAAGTTCCTGCTACAATGGCCTTTACACCATTAACATTGCTCACTTGAACAGGCGTAAAACTGTTTGTTGTCGTCCCGTCGCCAAGCTGTCCATAATCATTTTTCCCCCAGGCCCAGACCGTCCCATCCTCTTTCACTGCAACCGTGTGTGTTTCACCTGCAGCAATGGCCTTTACACCCGTCAAATCGCCCGTCTGAGTGGGCATAGATCGATTCGTTGTCGTCCCGTCGCCAAGCTCGCCATATGCATTATACCCCCACGCCCAGACCGTGCCGTTATCTTTTAGGGCTACGGTGTGCGAATTGCAGCTGAATACCTTAACTCCCGATAGATTGCTTACCTGAGTGGGCACATATTGTTTTTTCCATTTTCCGTCGCCAAGCTGTCCATAATCATTATTCCCCCAAGCCCACAGAGTTCCCGCCTCTTTTAGGACTACTGTGTGACGACCACCACCACTAATTGCCTTCACACCCGTTAAATTGCTCACCTGAACAGGGGCGTTCCTGTTCGTTGTCGTCCCGTCACCCACTTGACCATAGTTATTATACCCCCAAGCCCAGACAGTCCTATCCTCTTTCATCGCTATAGAGTGATTTGTTCCACAGGCAATAGCCTTTACTTCCGTTAAATTGCTCGCCTGAACAGGTGTGTTCCTGTTCGTTGTCGTCCCGTCGCCAAGCTGTCCATAATCATTTTTCCCCCAGGACCAGGCCGTACCGTTATTCTTTAGTGCTGACGTGTTATAATAACCAGCGGCAATAGCCTTTATTTCTGTTAAATTGCTCACCTGAACAGGGGTGTTCCTGTTTGTCGTCGTCCCATCGCCAAGCCCGCCGTATGTATTACACCCCCAGGCCCAAACCGTACCGTCGGCATCCTTCAAGGAGATAGTGTGATAACCGCCCGCAGCAATGGCCTTCATACCCGTTAAATTGCTCGCTTGAACAGGAGTAAGACTGTTCGTTGTCGTCCCGTCGCCAAGCTGTCCATAATCATTTCTCCCCCAAGCCCAGACCGTACCGTCATCCTTCAAGGCGATAGCGTGATAATCACCAGCAGCAATAGCCTTCACTCCTGTTAAATTGCTCACCTGAACAGGGGTGTTCCTGTTCGTTGTCGTCCCATCGCCAAGCTGTCCATAATCATTCCTCCCCCAGGCCCAGACCGTACCGTCATCCTTCAAGGCGATAGCGTGATCACCACCAGCAACAATGGCCTTCACTCCTGTTAAATTGCTTACCTGAACAGGGGTATTTCTATTCGCAGTCGTCCCGTCGCCAAGCTGTCCACTGCTATTATACCCCCAGCTCCAGACCGTACCGTCATCCTTAAGAGCAACACTATGATTAGCACCGGCGGCAACCCCGGACGCCCAGACCGCCGAATTTGCCGACAGGATCAACACAAAAATCATCATCAAGAATCCCGTAGCTCTTAAAAAAGCTGACCATGCCGTGTTTTTCCTCATCAAGACGTCCCTCCTCCTTTGCATAGTTTAATCATTTACCTGAAAATGCCTATACAACTCATTGAATTAATTGTACTCTGCCAAATTACCCCATCCCCCTCTTAATCTCCCCCTTGAAGGGGGAGAAATATAAGTATCCCCCTCCCCTTCAAGGGGAGGGTTAGGGTGGGGATGGGTCTGGTATTTTCATTCCCCTTTGTGACGGGACACCGTCATGAGAGTTTCATCTAAAAAGCTACTGTTCCCACGCTGGAGTGTAGGAACAATCATTCATACGGCATGGGGACAATGATACACAATCATACAGTTATGGATTTTCATGTTGTATTGGAATATCGATCCGCATTGTAAAAAATGCTGCTATTAACCCCACGTGGGCAGAGGTAGCATGTGGAAGGTTAACGAAAGGTTACAAAGCAAGGTGAGCCACACTGTAAATCTATAGCACAAACCACTGATATTATTAGTATAATATATGAAGGGACAAAAATGGAAAAGACAAATGTATTTTTTGTAGATAGTTTCTGTGGATTTATATGAAAATCCCCCCTAACCCCCCTTTGGCAAAGGGGGGATGGGGGGATTTTCATGGTTCGTTGCGCCCGCGCCGAGCATGGAGGTTTATCGAAAATTATTCAGTTCAACATCTAAATATCCAAAGATGGCAAGATACGAAGCAAGCTGCGGGGAATATGACCCGGAGAGATTCAGGCCGGAGCTGTGAGTTTCCTGTAGATGGCCTTGGTTGCATCATCCGGTTCCTGCCCCAATTCCTCATGGAGCGCCTTCCGACAGTGTTCGTATAACTTGAGGGCCGCGTTACGCATTCCGCGCCGGGCATAGAGCTGCATCAATTTCTGGTACGACTCCTCGCAGGTATGGTCATTATCAATGACTTTGTGGTGACAGGCAATCGCCTTCCTCAATTTCCCTTTTCCCTCACTAAGCGCGGCGGTTATGATAAGGATCTTTTTATACTTTTGCCGCAGGCTTTCCCTTTTTTCCGCCGCCCAGGGAGAATAAGGGTCGTCAAGCAAAAACTCGCCGGTGTAGAGATCGGCGGCCTTGCTGTACAGGTCAATTGCCTCCTGGACATTACCCAGGCTTTCCGCTTCCCCTCCCTGTCGGCAAAGCATGGCAAATTCATCCGCATCCGTTCGACAGAACGTCTCGTCGAGGGACAGGACATTGTCTTTCAGATGGACATAAGAGAATCCAAGTGATGGATCGGCGTCGGGTTCCAGGACCCGGCGCAGGCGGTGCAGGGTGACCTTGAAGTTCTGCTCCCCCGTCCGGGCCGGCGCCTCCGGCCAGAGATCCTCCATGAGCGCGTCCCGCTGGACGCCGCCCGCTCTGTGGGCAATGATGGCCTTTAGCAATTGCTTCGGCATGATCCCTCCCCACTCGTCTTCAGAAATGGGGGCCCCGTTGCGATAGACCCGGAAACGCCCCAAGGTCTCAATGCGGATCAGGGGTCGCATGTTACGGTGAATCTGCTGCCGGATTTCCAGGGCGCGGCGCTGAATCTTTTTATCGGGATGGCCGGCGAGGCGCACCAGTTCCGTCCCCGCCCAAGTGGTCAGGCGGGTGCTGAGGAGGCGCGCCGCATACTCCCGGACATCTTTGTCATCCAGTTCCAGCGCCAGGAGGCAGGCGGGAAGGAGATCCAGTTGCGGACTCATAAAGGGAAAGACTACATAATTGCGCCCGGCTGCGATCCGGAGGGATGCCTGCAATTGCTCCCGGGCCTCGGACTTCCGGCCTTGACGCCAATTCAGGAGGGCTATGGCAACGCCGCATTCAGTCATAAAAATCGGTGACGCCATTTGGGTCGCCCACGCGTGGACGGCCCCTAATGCCGTCACCGCCTGGCCATCGTCTCCTTTATTGCGGGCGATATGCCCGGCCAGAAGCTTTTGAGCAATTGAGTAACCTCCCGCCTCCCCTTCCCGGCTGGACAACCAACGTCCGCTTTTTTCGACAAGCGCCGCCGCTGCCGATAGATCACCTTGATGGTAGGCGTTCATCCCCAAATTAAGACAGGTGATGCCTAGGGGCATGGGGCTGCTCGCGGATTCATGGAATTTCAGCATAGCCTGGCCGATCTGCGCCGCCTCCCCGTGCCGGCCGAGGTATATTTTTATGGCCATTTCATAACTTCTGAGGATTGGAAACAGGTAAAAAAAACCGTGACGCTCCGCCAGATCGAGGGCCTCCTGAATCAGCCCATCGCTTTTTACCAATTCTCCCTTACCTACCAGGTAAAACGACCGGTAGGCAAGGAACAGCGCCTTTAGCTCCGGGTAGTTATGCCGCGACAGGAGCTGCTCAGCCTTCTGAAGCGTTTCGCGGACTTCGGCAAACTCTCCCAATTGGGCAAGGGTGGATCCGGCATGGAGGAGTGACTGAATCTGGATGTAGGCATCCTTCGCCCGCAGGGCGCTTAAACGGGCGTTTTCAAAGGCGTGCAGGGCGTCCCGAAGCCGGCCGCTACCGTGGCCAAGGCCTTGTCCGATTTGAAGCCACAAATGGGACTGCTCATGGGGATAACGATTGTTTCCCGGAAAGTTCAGAAGCCCTTCCCCACAAGTCAGCAGGGTTTCCAGCGGAATCGCATGGAAGCCTCCGAAGTAGTATGCCTCAATCAGGTAACCAGTGGACAGCATGAGCCCCCGCTGGTCTCCCTGATCGGTAAAAAGCAGGTATGCCCGATGGAGCCTGTCGCCGACGCTCTTTCCCTCCGCAAACCGGTTTGTCAGGTAGTCATACATCAGCAACCAGGGGTTGTCATAGATTGCTTCTTCCGGCAACTTCTTCAGCCATTGGGCAACGTCGGCAGCGCGCCCGACCCGCAGCAGATCCATACCGATACGCTCAATAAGCGAGATGGCCCGGGTACAGTCCCCGGCAGCGAGGAAATAGCGGATCGCCTCTTCCGGCTCGCCCCGTTTTTCAAAAAGCGTCGCCGCCCTCATGTGCAGGTTGCGCTGCTCCTCCGAAGCAATAACGCTCCGGAATCGCTCCTGAAGAAAGTCCCGAAAAAGCTGGTGATATCTGAAGATAACGCCTCGTTTAAGGTCATGGAGGGACTGAACGAAAAGATTCTTTTGAGTTAGATCCTGCAGGGTGTCCTCAGATCTTTCTCCGGGAAATAATTCCCGTAAAAAATCGGGATATAGATAATCCAGGATGGAGGAGCGCACCAGGAAGAGCTGTAAATCTGCGGGCTCAGATGCAAAAACCTGGTTTCCGAAATAGGGGAAGACCTCCTGGCGATATCTTGCCGGCAACTCCTCGGCGATGTAGGCGGCCCTGCCCTGCTCGGGTATCCCACTCAACAGTTCGCACAGCAGGATCAGCCCGCCGACCCACCCCTCCGTCGCATTGTGAAGCTGCCTTACCTGCGGGGCGCTCAGGGATATTTGTTTTGTTTTTTTGATGAATTCGGCAGTTTCTTCCTTTGTAAAGGCGATATCGTCATTGTTCAGGAGATGTAGTTCCTGACGGATCTTGAGCTGGGAAATATCAAAGGGGGGCAGCTCACGAGAAATGAAAAGAAACCGCAAGTTCGGACCGGCATACTCCAAAAGCACCTGTAGCAACGGCAACCCGGAGGCGTCAGGCGACAGCCGGTCCAGTCCGTCCAGGATAACCCGCACCGGTTCCCGGATCTGGCCGGCCAGTGCATCCGCCCAGTCCCGGAAGATATGCCTGCTATCCCGAGGGGCCATACTTGAAACGGTGGAGAGGAAAAGATGGTGAAAGTCCGACCCTTTGAAGACCTGACGGAGGGACTGGAGGATTACATGAAACAGGTTGACCGCATCGGAATCTTCGGGCCGCAGGTTGACCCAGGCCGTGGGCGTTCCGGAGGCTTCTGCGTAGAGACAGGCCAGGGTTGTTTTGCCCTGGGCGGCTTGGCCGATGATGAAGAGAACCTGCTTGTCTTCATTATCATTCAGGCGCTTGATCAGACGGGGTCGAGGCAGTGGATTGCGAACAAGAGACGGAGTAACCCTCGCCTTATTGAAAAGCGGCTCCGGACCTCCGTGGAAGCCCGCAGAATCGTTCAATCGTTTGTCCCTAAATGGATATACGGTCATTTGAATTCAACTAAAAATATCGGCACGCCGATATTAACATCCGTGCCCGAAGCGGGCACAACGAAGCATGAAAATCCCCCCTTACCCCCCTTTGGCAAAGGGGGGAGGGGGGGATTTTCATATAAACATCTTCATCAGGTTACGGTACCTGCCGCTTGGGCAGCCAGTCCGTCAAGCGGGTCCAACTGCCGCCCTGGTACTTCCATATTCCGTTTCCAGATGATCCGTAATTGCTGAAGACGCCCGTTATGTAATCGCCGCTGGAACTTATCCTGTCCGGTATCCAATTCGAAATTTGCTGCCAGGGTTGACCTACGCTGTATTTCCAGACGCCGTTACCCCCATCTCCGTAGTCATTGAAGACGGCAATCAGGCCATCTGTCCCCAGCTTCGTAATGTCCGTGGGCACCCAGTCCGTCAGGCGCGTCCAGGAAGTGCCGTCATAGCTCCAGAGCCCGCTCCCCGTGCCATAGCCGCTGAAGATTCCCGCCAACAATGAGTCTCCGTTCCAGGACAATAATTTAATGGGCGTCCAGTCCGTCACCCGTCGCCAGGATGCCCCCTCGTAAATCCACACGCCGTTGCCGCTTTCGCCGTAATTGGTGAAGACAGCGGCAAGGCGAGAACCCCAGGAAGACATCCCTTGGGGAACCCAGTTCGTAATGTTTGTCCAGGAAGAGCCGCTTCCACTATAATTCCAGATCCCGTTCCCGGTTCCATAGTTACTGAATGAACTGACAACGGCGCTTCCTACGGAGACCATTCCATCGGGCAACCAGTCGGAAATTCTCGTCCAGGAAGAACCGTCGTATTTCCAGATCCCGCTGCTTGCTCCATAATCCGCAAATTTGCCGATAAGGTTGCCGCTTCCATCGGAAAGCATGGCACTAGGCACCCAATCGGTCAATTGGCTCCATGCCGAGCCGTTGTATCCCCAAACGCCGTTTCCCGTGTCATACTTCGGCGTATTGAACGTCGCGGCAATACCGGCGCTCCCGTAATCGCTCAGAAGCTTGGGAATCCAATCAGAGAGACTACTCCAATTAGTCCCCGTCCCATCATTGCTCCAGATCCCGCTGCTTGCTCCATAACCGGAAAAGGGGGCAACAAGTTTACCGCTCCCCCAGGCTACGGGTTTAGCAAAAGGGGCCTTACTGCCGCAAAAAGTGATTTCATATCCGCTAAATGTCCGGCTTGACGCGTTGACGGCTTGAGGATCGCACTCGAAACCGGCGGAAAGATCGTCGTACTGCCATGTGTATGCGGCGGCACAGGACTTCTTGAACGTTTCATAGTAAGGCGTCTGGCCGCCGCCGGCCTGGATGCCCGCCGTCAGCCACGTGGCGTTGAAAGGACCGCCGCCGCCTTGATACAGTACCGTCAGGTTGCCCGAACTTGCCTTGCACATCCCGAGACCGCTTGTGGTAGGAGGCAGGCAGAGATGGGCCGTTCGCTCTACCTGCCGGGCATCGTTAAAAGTAACAGTCTGGCAGGTAAAGCCCAATCCATCGTCGGAAAAGAGCGCTCCATTGGTAGTCAGGTAACCGCCGCACTTGGTTCCGTCCGGCAGAACGTCCGTATAGTTCGGCGCCGTGCCGCCACAGTTCTTTTGGACCGTCGAACCCGTGGTAATATCGGCCCATCCGTAGTCGTTGAAGTGCGGGTCATTGAGCTGGGGAAGATCGTTCCAGAGGCAGACTCCTTGCCCGGTAGGCGGTGTATAACCGGATGTATAGGTAGGGAGGATGAAGGTTTTACCCGGAGAGCAGTCGTCCTGAGAAAAGGATACGGGCGTCCCCTGATTCGGGGAGGCCTGGGCGTTTGTGTCGGCCATGTTCTTGGCGCAGTACATATCGAGGTAGGTCGGCACTTTGAGCTTGAATTTGGATATGGTCGTGGGGCCTGATCCTGTTTCGGGAGCGAATGAGGCATCCACCGAACAATCTGCGGTTATTGCGCCGGTCGTATAGTTTGTCCCGGCAAGCGTCCCCGCGCATCCAGTCACACTTTGCGTCTTGTATCCCGTGTTGGGCGTGACGGTGAAAGTGGCGGTCTTGCCGACGGAGATGGGATTCGTGACCGCTGCGATAGTTCCCCCGTCCGTCTGGGCAGACCCGCTGCAATCAATGGTCAATTCGGGGCCGTTCCCGGAATAATCAACGGTGATGGGGCTGGTGCATTTCAGGTCTGCCGGGGGATCGGCCCACTGGCAGCGTGTGCAGGGATCGAGGCACCCAATGACGTTTGTGTCCGAAAGTACCTGTAAACTTGTTGGACAGGATGCATTGAGATCACCCGTACACCCTGCGTCGTAACAGGCTACCTTATTACTGCTTGCCGGGACGCCGGGCGTTGCATAGCTGCCGCCGACGGGAGTCGCTTTTATTTCCACGTTGAAACCGGCGGCAAGGCTGATATCATAATTAACGCTTCCGTCAGCGTTGATGGTAGCCTCAAACTGCGCTACCGGGTTTGTGGGCGAGGTGATGCCTACGCCGCAATCCAGCAGGCCACTCGTTTCCCCTTCGGGGGTGCATTGCCCGGTATCGCAGTTCAAATTGGCGCCGCTGGCCGTGCAGCCAGTTCTTGGCCAGAATGTTCCGGAGTCCCAAGTCTGCGGCATGCAAAAGGAAATCTTCGTAGTGCAATAACCGTTCGTACAGGCAGCCCCGCCGGTGCATTGGGATGAACTCGTACAGACACACTGCCTTTTTTCCCCATCGCACGATCCGGAGGCGCAATCCTTGTGGGCCGTACATTGCGCGGCCACAGCCCAGTTACCGCCCTGAGGAGGATAGGAGTGATTATTGGAGGCAGCGGCGGTCTGGCCGACCCAGACTGGAAAGGCGCAGTAATTGGTAAAAGAAAAGGTGTAGGGCGTGTCTCCGGTGCATGCTTGAGCGCCCATAGACGGTCTGGCGGACAAGGAGGGAAAAACAACAAGGAAAACAAATAGGATGATCGCCCGGACGGGCATCACTTTCTTGAATAATCCTCGCATATTGTTCGCTTTCATAATATCACCCTCACCATTAATGTTGCTGCAGGATGCAGAACGTATTACTGCCAGGCCTGCGAAGACGCATAGTTGACGTTAGGCCGTTTCTTTAGTCTTTTTGGCCTGCTCAAGCTTGGCCAGGCGCTCCTTGAGTTCATCCAGCTCAGACCGCGAAGGGATATTCATCAGCTTCAGGGCATCGTTAACCGCCGCTTCTGTTTTTTCTTCAATGTTCCTGCGGGCTTGTTTTGACTTTTCCATCCAGTCCTTCAGCGCTTCTCTGGCTTCTTTCTCCGACATCTCCCCTCGCTTCACCAGCTCATCAGCAAAATCATTCATCTTTTCCGTCGTCATGACGGCCAATCCAGCACCGAAGAGCACTGCCTTTCTTAACGCATCAAACATAACTAAATCCTCCTTTCGTCAATAAATAAATAGAGTTAATGGAAAGCATCGCAATCAGGGGTACTCTTCCCTGTTTGCCGCAATCCCGACAAAATCAGAATCTCCGGCTCCCGCAAATACTTCATGCCCCGGTCGTGAATATCCCGCCGAACAGTTTCCGAAGGTATCTGGAAACTCCCCAAACGCCAGGCATTAAAGGAAAAGAATAGTTTTTCGTCCAAAATGCGTGCCTCCTCGAAATATTATGGGGATTATTTCGAGCACACCACAAAAAATCAAAAAGTCATTCAAGTACATCGACGCTACTTTTACTGCAACCGTCGTCAAATGGCAAATATAGCTGCTAAAGATTCCCGGAGGAGATTCAATGACCACTGCCTCAAGGCGGTGGTCATTGACTATGATGTGCTCCAATCGAGGACTTCTAAGCCCTCAATCCGGTTAAAATGGTGGACATTATGTGTGACGAGAACGAGATCATGCGCCAATGCAACACCAGCAATCAGAATATCAATATCATCAATTTGATTTCCTGTTTTGCGCAAAGCCGCATAGATACCAGATGACATCTCGACCGGTTTCATTCTTCCGTCTCCCGGCAAAAGCCTGTGCGCGTCTGTCCCTCATCTCCTGAATAAATTCGGAAAAAGCGTTGTCGGACATATCGGACCAACAACCGGCAAAGCCCATGATCTTATCGACATTGGTCCTTGAATTTTGCGGTTCTGTTCTTAAATAGCGAATAAATTCATATACTTTATCCATTTTATCATCAGGGATACCTCTTAATTCTTCTATGACCTTTTCTCTAATTTGTAACTGTTCCATTATGACACCTCCTCGAACTCAAATCGAAAAAATAGGTCATACCCGTTCCGTTCTTTCTTCTTTCACAGTTTCAGACCAACATCCCGGCGACGAGCTGGTCATTTGTAAAATATCCGCTATAGGTATTCTGGTTTTGCGGGGTTGATAAGACTGCTTCATGCGCTGGAGCAGTTGGATCTGTTCGTATAATAGCTGTAATTCTTCACTTTTCATCGCGTTCATCGCGTGATGGATTTTTTCTTTTAGTTTCATCGGGAGCTCCTTGCTTATTACAAAGCAGTGACAATTTTCATTCTTTATTACGCCTGCCATCGGACACAATGACTGTTTATAAATGACAAAAGCCACCTTTAAAGTCAAGTACTTTGCCGTAATGTTTGTTTACAGAAAAAACTACATCATGTTGAGGAAGTCAGGAGGTCTTGGCGGAAACCCCTTTGTTTAGATGCTTTTTATCGGGAAGATCTATTTCTATTTTGATTCCTCTTCTCTTCAATTTCGTTCGGCATTGGCAAACCTCAGGGCTTTTTCCCGGACTTCATTCCAAGGCACCGCCGTCACGAGACCTTGTCGTAGTTCGGCGCCTCTCCGCTCAATCTCAGCAGCCCAAATCAGATCTACTTCAGCGTCTTTTTCCGGCTCCAAGGCGGCCAGCAACCCATCAATCAGCGAAGCAAGTTCTGCATCGGGAAGCGTCAGCGCCTCCTTGATCAAGACTTCTGCTCTGCTACTCATAACTCCTCATCCTTGTGCCTTGGCGTGGACTTTACACGCTTATAATCGCGTTTGAACGCCTTCGTACGTTCAATCTTTCGCATTCAGGTCTTCCATAAGGGACTCTATGCTATCAAAGGACTTTAAATTACCGCTCCGGGACTCCGTTATGGCTTCAATCGTTTCATTGTTTGGGACAAGCGGTGAAAAAGGAATGGCTTTGTCGGTTGCTACCCGGATCAGTAAGATACGAAAGGCTTCGGACACGGTCAAGCCCATCGAAGCAAGAACTGAAGCGGCCTCATCCTTGATATGTCCGTTGATACGGGTTTTTACAACAACATTTTCAGACATGAGGAACATCATCGTACTTGTCCTTGTGATCTGTTATAGGTGCGTCGGTGCGATGACCTTGAGCGGCAGGATACCTATGGCATCGTCATTCAGGATTACACAGGGTCTTGTTTTCCTGATTTCCGCGCTGACGGTGGGATCAAGGCAGACAAGCCAGATTTCTTTCTGCTTCACTTAAATGCCTCGCTGTCAAGATTGGTGAAAACGGTTAATTCCGGATTATTCTGGTATTCTTCGACCATTCCTTCCGCGATCTGATGAAGCTTTTGTTTGCGGCACTGCTGTATGTATTGTTGGTCGAATGCTCTTCGTGCAACCTCGGATTTTGAGACCCCGAACTCCTTGGTTAGCGTTTCCATATCCTTTGTGAGGCTAACGGGCAGCGACACTGTCAACCGTTCCATTCCCCGAGCATGTTCTTGCATCTTTCCTCTTCATACGATAGCCCTTACCTTGTATTTGCTATACGTAATATAATCTAATTCTCTTATTGATGTTGATCTGTTAGATTTTGTTTAAGTTTTCACAGTTTAATCTCTTAGTCAAGATAAATCCCGGCCGGAGCCATTTAAAATATTTTCCTCGCAAGTCATTGTTTTTAAAGCATAATAGTGTCGATCATAATCGGCACTGTTTTTTGATGATCTGCATAAATATAAACATACATATAAATGCTTATACTGATATTGCAATATCATCAGTTGAAATCAGATACTCCCTGACAACGATGTTTCATGTAATTCTTCAAACCATAAAAACTTATAACTTCATGTTATTACAGAGGATAACAAACGCACCCCCCTGGTACGCTACTGCTACAACGGTCTTCGTTATTTCTCTATTAATACAACTATTTACATTATTTCGGATTCCGGAATAGAGTCTCCATCCCGGTTCTGTTTATATGAAAATCCCCCCAGCTCCCCTTTGACAAAGGGGGGTAAGGGGGGATTTTCATGCTTCGTTGTGCCCACTGCGGGCATGGAGGTTAATGGGAAGGCACGTTGATGACGGTGTTTACCAGTGTAACAGAAGCAGCGAGGCCTTGCGCTCTGCCATCCAGCGTCGTCTTTTCCGCCTGGCCGGAAGTGGAAATTGTGACTCCTGAATAAGCAATTATGGTTCCCACCATGTTACATTTATCTTCAATCCGCGCTGCACTGCTGACCTGCCAAAAGACGTTCTTAGCCTGAGCGCCGCCGGTCAGGATAACGTTGCGAGGGAATCCTGGGGCGCCCACGGTGAGTGTGCTTGCCACCTGGAAAACCCAGACATCGTCTGCGGTTCCATTGAGGGTGAGATCCCCATTGGTTATGTTAAATGACGTGTCGGATGTATAGGTGCCAGGGGTTAGGGTTAGTCCTCCCAGCTCGCCGGCGCCCGCTTTTGGCCCTCCTGGAAGTCCTTTAAGGTAGTCATAGGCTTTCTGCGCGTCGGCTGCTGCATCGTCTGCGATCTTCTTTGTTGTAGCAGTTCCTCCGTAGGGACCACCTGCTTCAAATATTACCGGCGGCGGTGCATCAGTGTAGATCCGACCTTTCACATCTCCCTTATTAAGCGGCGTTTCAGTATATCCATCTCCCGTGCTATCGTGGAATCCGGTTACCGTAGTCGAAACACCAGTGGTCCCGATATCCCCATTATTGATCACGGTGAGGGTTCCCTCGTTGGTCATCCCAGCGTTACCCCCAAAACCACCGAAAGGTGCGGCCGCGCCGAGGTTTGGTGCGATGGTGCAGGTCGGTCGCCAATCCGTAAGCTTGGTCCAGGCGCCGCTCCGGTATTTCCATACGCCGTTGCCCGATGATCCGTAATTGCTGAAGACCGCTGTGATGTAATCACCGCTGTAACTGATCGTCTCCGGCACCCAGTCCGTAATTCGCTGCCAGGATTGGCTGCTGTATTTCCATACACCATTCCCGGAAGATCCATAATCCTTGAAAACAGCAATCAGATCCTCAGTCCCCAGCTTGGTCATATCAACGGGAACCCAGTCCGTAATTCTGTCCCAGGAAGTGCCGTCATAGTTCCAGACGCCGTTGCCTGCAGATCCGTAGTTATTGAAAATCCCCGCAAGTTGGGTGTCGTTTTTCCAGGACAACAATTTGGCCGGCGTCCAGTCCGACGCCCGCCGCCAGGATGTTCCTTCGTAAATCCACACCCCGTTGCCACCGACGCCGTAATTGGTGAAGACAGCAGCAAGGCGCGAACCCCAGGAAAGCATCCGTTCCGGCGCCCAATCCGTGATCCTTGCCCAAGTGTTGCCATCGTATTTATAGATTCCGTTCCCGGAGTCATAATCAGAGAAGCCGCCAGCCAAGTCGCTGCTTCCCAGGGAAGACATGTTATCGGGAACCCAGTCCGTAATTTTGTTCCAGGAGGAACCCTCGTGTTTCCAGATTCCATTGCTGGAACCATATTTGGAAAACTTCCCTGCCAGCTTGCTGCTTCCATAAGACAGCATCACTTGCGGCTGCCAGTCGGTGAGTTTGTTCCAGGAAGAACTTTCGTATCTCCAGATGCCATTTCCCGCGTCATATTTGTCGAACGCTGCGCCAATGCCGGTACTTCCATAACCGGTCAGGAGATAAGGAATCCAATCCGAGAGCCTGCTCCAACTATTCCCGTCATTGCTCCATATCCCATTGCTTGAGCCGTAATCGGAAAAGACGGCGGTGATTTTAGTATCACCCCAACAGACAGGACCACACACGGCGCTGGTTGTAAAAGAGCGGGAAGACGACCAGGCGCTCCATTCACCCGCGCTGTTTTTATAGCGCACCCTCCAGTAGTAGGTCGTATTGGTGCGCAGCTTCTCCGGCGGCACATTTGCCTGTATGCCGGCCTGATAGGTATCGCGTGAATCCGCAGCCAAATCCGTAAACGCGGAATCTCTTGATACCTGCCAATGACTGTTGGCGTGGCTGCCCCCACCAGGATCAGAGAAATCAGAGGCCTTCAGCATAGGCATCAGCATTGTCCCCGTCGCCCCATCGGCCGGACTTACGAGCGTGGGAGTGTTGGGTGCCGCAGCAAAACAGAGTGCCGGCATCAGCAGGAAGACCCATACTAACATCATGACCCGACATGCTGAAACCGATCGCTGCAAATTAGTTCTTTTGTACCTGTTGTTCATGATAGTCTTCATGATAGTACCTCCACTTTTATACGAATTGATCAAACCGGATTCTAACTCCAATACGAGACCTTTGAAAATCTACATTTTCCTGTCACCCCGGCGAAAGCCGGGGTCCAGAACACCTTTATAACACTGGATTCCGGCTTCCGCCGGAATGACGATAGGGAGTCTGAAACGGTATTTTTCAAAGGTCTCAATACAGCGGTGAGTCTTGTTTTTCCCGTTTGCCCCTTGCTTCCCCTCTTAGAAAAAAACCTTTATGCGCTTGATTAAATGACTTGTAATTGCACATGCAAATGACTTGCCACTATCCGAAGAAAAGCAGAACCTTGTATTCGTCATTTAATAATAGGGGGTTAGATTAATAAGAGCGAACAACCGAAAAGATATAAACGATTCGTTTTGCCCTCAACATTTGGTGGAGCCTCAACATGTTGAGGTTTACTGTGAAGGGAGGCGGACCAGCCAAAGCTGGTTTCTTTGTCTCCGGCAGGACTTTTCTGAACCTGAGAATATCGTTTGAATTGAATCAACTTCTTTGTTTGCGGATAAACAGACCTTCCCGGATTCAAATAATTGCTCCGAGCGGGTCTGTTATCGTCCTATAATAACTGGTTCAAGTCTTCTGCTTTATTTATATGAAAATCCCCCCCTCCCCCCTTTATCAAAGGGGGGTAAGGGGGGATTTTCATGCTTCGTTGTGCCCACTGCGAGCATGGGTGTTAGTTATGGTTTCGGTTCCTTGGACGTCCAGTCGGTCAGGCGGGTCCAACTGCCATCCCGGTATTTCCAGACCCCGTTGCCCGACGATCCATAATTCGTGAAGACGGCGGTGAGGTAATCGCCGCTGTTGGATATGGCCTCGGGCACCCAGTCCGTCAGGCGCGTCCAGGAGGACGAGGAGTTGCTGTATTTCCAGACGCCGTTGCCGGAAGCGCTGTAATCCTTGAACACCGCAATCAGATCTTCAGTCCCTAATTTTGTCATGTCCGTGGGCACCCAGTCCGTCAAGCGCGTCCAGGAGGAACCGTTGTAACTGTACAAGCCATTGCCGGAACCATGATTGCTGAATATTCCCGCCAGCAAGGTGTCGTTCTTCCAGGATAAGACTTTAGCAGGCTGCCAGTCCGTCGCCCGCTTCCACGAACTATCATAAATCCAAAGACCATTGCCGCTGCTGCCGTAATTTGTGAAGATAGCTGTCAGGCGCGATCCCCATGAACTTATACTATCCGGCGTCCAATCCGTGAGGCGGCTCCATGCACTACCATCATGTTTATAAACGCCGTTGCCGGAACCGTAATTGCTGAATTTCCCCACCAGCGTATTGCTATCCAAGGTCGCCATGCTGTCCGGCTGCCAGTCCGTCAACTTATTCCAACTACCGTTATACCGCCAGATCCCGTTGCCACCGGAACTATAATCGGTGAACTTCCCGGCAATGTTCCCGCCGCTGTAAGAAACCATGTCGCCGGGGACCCAGTCCGTAAGGCGGCTCCAGGAGGAACCGTCATAACGGTACAAGCCGTTGTCGCTGCCGTAATCATTGAACGAGGCCATGATTCCCGTCGTACCGTAGCCGATCATTTGGGCCGGCTGCCAGTCCGTCAGCCGCCGCCAACTGCTCCCGTCATGGCTCCAGATCCCGCTGTCGGCGCCGTAATCCGAGAAAAGGGCCGCAATCTTCGTGTTCTCCCAGGAAATCGGGGCGCCTATTTGTACATACGTTTCACTGATCGGCGTCGATGTTAATAGCTTGATGGTTTTGTTTGTCGTTTTACCACGAGCAACAATATCCAGGCGCCAATTGTCATTGTGATTGTCGTCGTCAAAGTTAATATCGAAACTTGCCTTCCCCTGGGAATCCGTCTGTCCCGACCAGACAAGGACATTTCCCTTGTCGTAAAGGTAAAGATTGGCGGCGGGAGGAATACTGCCATCCTCTCCCAGGATCGTAACCGGATAGGTCCGCTTGATCGTGGAAGGACTGTCCCAGTTTGTAATCTTCGCCGTCTCCGGGAAGGTTATGTTCCCCTTGATGGCCGCCGACACCGGGGGAACATAAACGTTAAGGTTTTCGATGCTCGTGTTGTCGAACTCAACGACGCCGTTTTTTGAATTATAGAACATCAAGCGATAGACAATGGCTGAATTCGTGATTTTTGTGTAGGAAGGATCAAAATAGACTCGAAATTCAAGCTTGGAATCATCAATTTCAAGTTCCGATCCACCAAAGGCGCTCACCAGCCACCAGTCCGTCACGTCCGTGTTTTGCAGGATCAACGCCGGTAATTCTCCCTGAGTTACAATAGAATGATCACTCAGGCGCCAGTCGTCATAATGACCAGTTTTCAGTCCCCACATCTTGGCTTTGATATTGGCCAGACCGTGCAGGGGAAGCTGGTTGATCTTGGAATCAATCGCCGTCATCTTTATTGCTGCGGAAGGAGAAGCGGGGGCAAGCTGAAAAATTTCACAGTTACGAAATATCGTCTGTGAAGGTCCATCGCCAGCGGCAGTAAAGTTGTCGATCTGCGTGTTAGTGAAGGAAATGTTGTAGTTGTGTTCCGTATATGTCCAGGAGGCATATTTCCCCGGTTTCAGGTCGGAAAACTCTCCCTCGTAATTATTGTCAAAACGTAAGCAAAAGGTCCCTGTTTGTGAGTCACCAACGGAAATCGTACCGCCGCCCTCCGGCAGAAAATTTACGCTGATATTATGGATCTTGGAATTAGTTACGGCGATATTGCCGGTAAATATCTTGCTTTCCGAATAGCCTCCGCCCTCCGTGCCGGCGGATATATAAACTAATCCCTCAGTAAGATTGGAGCCTTGAAAAGTGAGTCGGGACGCCCCCTTCATGATTATCCGCTGGATCTCGTTTTCCAGGGGGGTCTTGACCGTCGAATCGATTATCTCCAAGGTAGCATTCTCGGAAACAATGATGTCGAACTCCTCGTGATAACTGATATTTACGATCAAGGTGGCGTTCCTGACCGTCAGTTTGGCGTTGTCTTTGACATAGATATTGCCGGTCTGGGTGGTATTTTCGATGGTCATGACCTCGTTGCCGCTCAAGACAAGGTCCGCAGCCTGAGTCGGCGAATGGCCATCGATGCCGAGCAATATCAATGCCATGAACAAAAATAACGTAAGAACTGTGGTAAGATAATAAGTGAATGTGCGCTTTTTATAAGTCATCATAGTTTCCCTTGTTTTCCCCTTGACATCATGTCGCTGCCTTATGGAGTATGTATTTCCCAAACCGTACAAATAATCAATATCGTGGCACTACCTGGCGAACCAACGTAATAATTCGTCGTTCGCGGAGAGAGTCAAAATCACCTTCTCGTGGTTGATCACCGTTTATGGAGCAGCAGTTAACATATTCCATGGTATAGCGGTAACGTTTTCATCGATGCCGTATATATCTTTGCCGGCATAGATGACAAGTCCATCCATGATTTTTATCTTACCGGCGTAGGTATCCCGAAAGGCCCGGATGCCGCGGGCATCATGCCGGGAAACAGCGGCAGCGCATTTCACTTCGATGGGAAAATATTTGCCGTCTATCTCCAGAATAATATCCACTTCCGCCCCGCCGTTGGTCCGCCAGTGATATAGCAAAGGCGATATTGGCAGGCACATGCTTTGTTTGGCGATTTCGTTATACACCCATGTCTCGAACAGCGGTCCCAATAACGGGCTGACCGCAAGGGCATGGGGAGACGTTATCCGTTGAAGATAGCAGACCAAACCTGTATCGCTCAAATATCCCTTTGAACGGCGGCTCAGTCTTTTGATCGTATTTCCGAAATACGGGGAGGATTCCTTCCACTGATAGGTGTGCTTCAACATGCCCAGCCATTCTCCGGCTGTTTTATACTGAACGCCTACCTCCCTGCCCAACTGGGAATGATTCACCTCCTGAGCGGTGAGGGCGGCGCACAAACCGAGAAATCGCCCGAACGTATCCAGATCCCTGATGTTTGCCAGCAAGCGAACATCGCGTTCTATGTAAGTTTCCACATAGGATTTCAGATAGGCAGGAACCATATCGTCAGGCAAGTCGATAATCCCCGGCATACCGCCGCGCCAGATGGTCCGCAACAAGCCGCCCGGCATTTCCTTGCTTGCGGATATGGACTTGATGCTGCCGGGATCAGCCAGATAGCGGGATAACCAGCCGCACCTGTCTCCTTGCCCGCACAATTCATCCAGAGACATGGCTTCGAGATGCAGAATCCCTACCCTCCCGGCCATACTTTCAGTAATCGTCTTCAATACGGATAAATTCTGCGAGCCGGATAAGAGATACTGACCGGCGAAGGGTTGTTCATCGGTACGGCGCTTGATTGCCGAGATCAGTTCCGGAACATATTGAATCTCATCGAGAATGATCGGCGGGGGAAAATTATCCAGAAAAAAATCGGGATCTTTCCTGGCGCCGTAAAGGTCGAGGTACGGATCGAAAACAATGGACTTTAAATTCGGAAAAGCATATCTCAACAAGGTACTCTTGCCGACCTGCCGGGCGCCCGTGACAAGGACGGCCCGGAAATGATCGGCAAAAGCCTTTATCTTCCTTTCTGCATAGCGGGTGAGATAGTTCATGGCTCACATATTAGCAGTAGCATCGCTATTCTGCAAGGCATTTCCTCAAATTCGGGCAGAAGGCCCTGGATATCGGGATAATTATGGCGCCGGTTTCTTCGGCACCCAATCCGTCAGGCGGGTCCAACTGCCGCCCTGGTATTTCCAGACGCCATTGCCACTGCTCCCGTAGTTGGTGAAGACCGCCGTAATGTAGTCGCCGCTGGAACTGACAGTATCCGGCGTCCAATCAGTGATCCGCGTCCAGGAGGTCGAGGCGCTGCTGTACCACCAGATTCCGTTGCCGGAATCGCCGTAATCCTTGAACACTGCAACAAGATCATCCGTCCCGAGTTTTGCCATATCCGTGGGGACCCAATCCGTCAGGCGGGTCCAGGAAGTGCCGTCATAGCTGTATAAACCGCTGCCGGAACCGTAATTGCCAAAGATCCCGGCCAGCATCGTATCGCTCTTCCAGGATAGAATCTTCCTCGGCGTCCAGTCCGTTGCCTGCTGCCAGGAACTATTATAGATCCAGATCCCGTTGCCGGAGTTTCCATAGTTGGTAAAGATCGCCGCCAGCCGCGTTCCCCAGGACTTTATGCTATCCGGCGTCCAATCCGATATGCGGCTCCAGGCCGAACCATCATACTGATAGACGCCGTTGCCGGTACCATAATTGCTGAAGCTCCCTACCAAGACATCACCTCCCAGGGTCGCCATACCGTCGGGCGTCCAGTCGGTCAGCTTGCTCCAACCGCCGTTATACCGCCAGATCCCGTTACCGCTGGAACCATAATCGGTGAAGTTCCCGGCGATGTTCCCGCCAGGATAGGAAACCATGTCGGCGGGAACCCAATCGGTGAGGCTGCTCCAGGACGACCCGTCATAACGCCACAAACCGTTGCCGCTGCCATAGCCGTTGAAAGAGGCCATGATCCCCGCCGTCCCATAGCCGATCATCTGCGCCGGCTTCCAGTCCGTCAGGCGCTGCCAACTGTTTCCATCATAGCTCCAGATGCCGCTGTCGGCGCCGTAGTCCGAGAAGAGAGCGGCGATCTTGCTGCTTCCCCAGGAAAGCGGGGCGCCGATCGGCTTCAACGAAAAGGTGATGGTATCGCCAATAATCGGGGGGTCATAGACGGTAGCTGTCTCCGAAGTATCGGTCGCAACCCAGGCGACGTAAATCTCTTGTGCCGTAGCCGTATTGTTTGCCGGATCTACCGTGACCTTGAGATAGCCGAGCTTCCTCGTGTCTCCAACCAGGTACCAGATCGCACTGGGAGAACCGTTGTTAATGTCTGTAAATTTACCCCCGCCATTGCCGACGACGAAATAGGGGATGCCGTTTACGGCATACCGCTGGTAATTATGTGTATGGCCTGCGAAATTTGCGCTGATCTTGTAGGTATGATACAGCGTCTCCCATGGTTTGAGATTGGCATTAATCCCCGTCCTGCCGTAATCCCAGATCGGATGGTGATGAATGGTAAATGTGCCGGCCATAGTATTGTCCAACTGTTCCCGGAGCCAGGATTCCTGACTCTGGGCAAGGGCCAGGGAAGTTTGCGGATCATCACCGTCGGCGTTGTTCGGATCCGGGGAATCAAGAACTACAAACCGGACGCCGGAACAGTCAAAGGAGTGGTTCAGCGCCCCTCCCGGAGGGACATCGTATGACCAATGGTACTGATCGGCGGCCGTGGGCGGGCCCTCCGCATGTCCGTTATTATGATATTCATGGTTCCCGATCGTGGTAAAGATGGGGAATTTCGCGAGCATCCCGTCGGCATACTGAAAATACACGGTCCAGAATGTCTCATCATCCCACCCTGCATAGTCGCCGCCGTCGAGGATAAAAAGCACATCCGTTTCATGTGCGGCAATGGCATCCGCCACGTATTTGAACCGTTTCTCCTGAGCATGTGTATCACTGATTACAATAAAGGTGAACGAACCGCTGGCCGGCATCGTCCGGAACTTGCGGTTGCCGAATGCGTCCGGATTGTCCGAAGGTTTTACCCGATAGACATACGAGGTATTCGGTTCAAGATTTGTGATCTGTACATGTTGATACTGGGCTGTCGTCGTCGATGAGATGGTTTTGTCAAAGCTATGATGCTCATCGTAATAACTTGACGTGGCGTAATCTATTGAACCCGAAGCGGTGCTTGTCCCCCGCCAGTTGATAGTTGCAGAATTAGTCGAAAGTTTTGTTACCCAGGGGGCCCAATAATCTGTCGCCCCTACCCCACTAACTGGGAGAAGGCAAAAAAAACAGAAAATCATTAAGGTCAGAAAATATCCGCAAAGCTTTATGGATGGGAAATTTGATTTACCCAGGGAAACGGAGAACAGATGCCGGAGGATGTGTAACAAGTGGGGATAGCTGTACGAGGGCAACTGTTCGGCGGCCTCAAGGTTATCAATAGGGATGTTCCTACTTCGAGACATGGCAAACCTCCAGAAATTTTCTACGTAACTATCTGACGGCAAACGTTTTATTACTGATCCTTTATATGAAAATCCCCCCTTTGTCAAAGGGAAGGCAACGTGCAAGTCCCCCTTTAATAAAGGGGGATTCAGGGGGATTTTATTGTCCTTCCGGAAATCTCCCCCAACCCCTCTTTGCTAAAGAGGGGAGCTGTAGTGCTTAAGTCAATGACATAAATGCTATCATAATAGTTAAACTCGATTGGACTACAATCCTTTTCATAAACTCATTAGTCACTTCATGGCCATTGCGGGTTTACGGTCGCGGCTCCTTCGGCACCCAATCCGTCAGGCGGGTCCAGCCGCCGCTCTGGTACTTCCAGACGCCGTTGCCGCTGCTGCCGTAATTGGTGAAGACGGCGGTGATGTAGTCGCCGCTGGAACTAACCGTATCGGGATCCCAATCCGTCAGGCGCTGCCAGGAAGAAGTTCCGCTTGTATATTTCCAGATGCCATTTCCGGATGAGCCATAATCCGTAAACACCGCTACCAGATCATCCGCCCCCAGTTTCATCATACTTGTGGGAACCCAATCGGTCAGGCGCGTCCAGGACGAACCGTTATAACTGTACAAGCCGTTTCCGGAACCGTAATTACTGAATATCCCTGCCAGCAGGGTGTCGCCCTTCCAGGATAAGACTTTAGCAGGCTGCCAATCCGTAGCCCGTTTCCAGGAACCATCGTAGATCCAAAGACCATTGCCGCTGCTGCCGTAATTACTGAAGACCGCCGCCAAACGCGAACCCCAGGCGCTCATGCCGTCCGGCAGCCAATCCGTAAGGCGGCTCCATGCACTACCATCATGTTTATAGACGCCGTTGCCGGAACTGTAATTGCTGAATTTCCCCACCAGCGTATTGTTATCCAAGGTCGTCATAAAGTCCGGCGTCCAGTCCGTAAGGCGGCTCCAACCACCGTCATAACGCCAGATCCCATTGCCGCTGGAATCGTAATCCGTGAACTTCCCGGAGATGTTGCCGCCTGTATAGGAAATCATGTCTCCGGGAACCCAGTCGGTGAGGCGGATCCAGGAGGAACCATCATAGCGGTATAAGCCGTTGCCGCTGCCGTAGTCATTGAACGAGGCCATGATTCCCGTCGTCCCGTAGCCGATCATCTGCGCCGGCTGCCAATCCGTAAGGCGCTGCCAACTTGTGCCGTTATTACTCCAGATACCACTGTCGGCGCCGTAGTCCGCAAACAGGGCGGCGATATTGCTGCTGCCCCAGGAAATAGGACTTTTGTTTGAGTGTGTGTTAATTTGGGATTGAACAGGAGTATGTTTACTGCCAACTGTTCCGTCACCAAGCTGACCCGATGAATTACTCCCCCAAGCCCAAATAGTTCCATCCCACTTTAATGCAACGGTATTTTCACCACCTGCGGCAATAGCCTTAACATTGTTGAGACCGGAAACTTGAACAGGTATAAATCTATCCGTCGTTGTTCCATCACCGAGCTGACCCAACGAGTTACCTCCCCATGCCCAAACAGTTCCATCCTCTTTCAAGGCAACTGTGTGGTTATGACCTGCAGCAATAGCCTTAACACCACTGATATTGGAAACTTGGATGGGTGTATCTCTCTCTGTCCTTGTTCCATCCCCAAGCTGACCATACCCGTTGTAACCCCAAGCCCAGACAATCCCATCCTCTTTAAGTGCCACTGTGTGCATATAGCCTACGGCAATAGCATTAACATTGTTGAGGCCGGAAACTTGGACAGGAGTGTGTTTGCTTACCGTCGTTCCATCACCAAGTTGACCGTCTATATTCCATCCCCAAGCCCAGACGGTCCCATCCTCTTTAAGTGCTACTGTGTGACCATAACCACCTGCGGCAACAGCTTTTCCATTGTAGAAGCCAGTAACTTGAACTGGTACATTTCTGTTTGTTGTCGTGCCATCACCCAGTTGACCATAATAATTCCATCCCCAAGCCCAGACAGTCCCATCTTCTTTAAGTGCCACAGTGTGATCACTGCCAGCTCCACTAGTGACAGCCCTCAAATTGTTAAGAGTGGAAACCTGAACTGGTGAATTTCTGTCCGTTGTCGTTCCATCACCAAGCTGACCCGATGAATTACTTCCCCAAGCCCATGCTGTCTTATCATCTTTCAATGCAACCGTGTGATACCATCCCGCAGATATAATCTTTACACGACCAAGACCGGAAACCTGAACAGGTGTATTTCGATGCGTCGTTGTTCCATCGCCAAGCTGACCATAATCATTATCTCCCCAGGCCCATACTGTTCTATCTTCTTTTTGTGAAGTTGTGTGATACCAACCAGCAGCTATTCCATCAGCCCATAAAGAGGATACAGAACCAAAATTAAACCACAGCATGATCAAGAAAGAAGACCCGATCTTTTTCCATAACAATGACTGTATCCCTTTTTCAGCCATATCCTTTCACCTATATGCTACTAAGTTTTTATTTATTACTGATCCTTTTATATGAAAATCTACCCCCATCCCCCCTTTGTCAAAGGGGGGGTAAAGGGGGATTTTCATGCTTCGTTGTGCCCGCTTCGGGCAGGGGTGTTAATAGATTGTTCTACGGTTTCGGTTCCTTGGGCAGCCAGTCCGTCAGGCGGGTCCAGCTGCCGCTCTGGTACTTCCAGACACCGTTGCCGCCGGAGCCATAGTTCGCAAAGACCGCGGTGATATAATCGCCGCTGGAACTAACCGTATCGGGAACCCAATCCGTCAGGCGCTGCCAGGAAGAAGTTCCGCTTGAATATTTCCAGATGCCGTTGCCGGAAGTTCCGTAATCCTTGAAGACCGCCGCCAGATCGTTTGTTCCCAAGATCGCCATGTCCGCGGGCACCCAGTCCGTCAAGCGCGTCCAGGACGAACCGTTATAAGTATACAAGCCGTTGCCGGAACCATAATTGCTAAAGATTCCTGCCAGCAGGGTGTCTCCCTTCCAGGAAAGAACCTTCGCGGGCTGCCAGTCCGTTGTCCGTTTCCAGAAACCATCATAAATCCAAAGACCATTACCGCTGCTCCCGTAATTACTGAAGACCGCCGCCAGACGCGAACCCCAGGCACTCATGCCGTCCGGCAGCCAGTCCGTAAGGCGGCTCCAGGCACTACCGTCATGTTTATAGACGCCGTTGCTGGAACCGTAATTGCTGAATTTCCCCACCAGCGTATTGCTATCCAAGGTCGTCATCAGGTCCGGCTGCCAGTCCGTCAACTTATTCCAACTGCCGTTATACCGCCAAATCCCGTTGCCACTGGAACCGTAATCGGTGAACTTCCCGGCGATGTTGCCGCCTGTATAGGAAACCATGTCTCCGGGAACCCAGTCCGTAATCCGGCTCCAGGAGGAACCGTCATAACGGTACAAGCCGTTGCCACTGCCGTAATCGTTGAAAGAGGCCATGATCCCCATCGTACCATAGCCGATCATTTGGGCCGGCTGCCAATCCGTATGGCGACTCCAACTGCTCTCGTTGTGGCTCCAGATACCGCTATCAGAACCATAGTCCGCGAAGAGGGCCGCAATCTTGGTAATCCCCCAGGAGATTGGGGCGGCAACAGGAACACTATCATATGTAAAGGTCGCGCTCACCGTGCAAGCGCCCGTTATCGCATTCGTTGTGTAGGTCGTACCGCTTAATGTGCCGCCACAGGTCCCACCCACTGTGGCCGCATACCCCGTATTCGGCGTCACCGTGAAGGTGGTGGTTGCCCCGTGGTTTACCGTCTGCACCGTTGACGGGCTGATTGTCCCGTTCGCTCCCGCCGACGGAGTTACCGCATACGTCTTCAGGGCAAAGGTCGCGCTAACCGTGCAGGCAGCCGTGATCGCATTCGTTGTATAGGTCGTCCCGCTTAACGTGCCGCCGCACGTGCCTGCCACCGTTGCCGTATATCCGGTATTCGGCGTCACCGTGAAGGTGGTGGTTGCCCCGTGGTTTACCGTCTGCGCCGTTGATGGACTGATTGTCCCGTTCGTTCCGGCTGAGGGAGTTACCGCATACGTCTTCAGAGCAAACGTCGCGCTCACCGTGCAGTCGCCCGTTATCGCATTCGTCGTATAGGTCGTCCCGGACAATGTGCCGCCGCAGGTGCCACCTACCGTTGCCGTATACCCGGTATTCGGCGTTACCGTGAAGCTGGTGGTTGCCCCGTGGTTTACCGTCTGCACCGTTGATGGACTGATTGTCCCGTTCGCTCCGGCTGAAGGAGTCACTGAATATGTCTTCAGGGCAAACGTCGCGCTCACCGTGCAGGCCCCCGTTACCGCATTCGTTGTATAGGTCGTCCCGCTTAATGTCCCGCCGCAGGTTCCGCCAACTGTTGCCGCATACCCGGTATTTGGCGTCACCGTGAAGGTTGTGGTTGCACCGTGATTTACTGTTTGCACCGTTGATGGACTGATTGTCCCATTCGCTCCGGCTGACGGTGTCACCGCATACGTCTTCAGGGCAAACGTCGCGCTCACCGTGCAGGCCCCCGTTACCGCATTCGTTGTATAGGTCGTTCCGCTTAATGTCCCGCCGCAGGTTCCGCCAACTGTTGCCGCATACCCGGTATTCGGCGTCACCGTGAAGGTGGTGGTGGCCCCGTGGTTTACCGTCTGCACCGTTGACGGGCTGATTGTCCCGTTCGCTCCGACTGAGGGAGTCACTGAATATGTATTCAAGGTAAACGTCGCGCTGACCGTGCAGGCGCTCGTTACCGCATTTGTCGTATAGGTTGTCCCGGACAATGTCCCGCCGCAGGTTCCACCCACTGTTGCTGTGTAACCCGTATTCGGTGTTACCGTGAAGGCGGTCGTTGAACCGTGGTTTACCGTCTGCACCGTTGTCGGACTGATTGTCCCGCCCGTACCTGCTGACGGAGTCACTGAATACGTCTTCAGGGCAAACGTCGCGCTGACCGTGCAAGCGCTCGTTATCGCACTTGTTGTATAGGTCGTCCCGGATAAGGTACCGCCGCAGGTGCCTGCCACCGTTGCCGTATACCCGGTGCTTGGTGTTACCGTGAAGGCGGTCGTTGAACCGTGGTTTACCGTCTGCACCGTTGTCGGACTGATTGTCCCACCCGTACCCGCCGATGGAGTTACTGAATATGTCTTCAGGGCAAACGTGGCGCTGACCGTGCAAGCGCCCGTTATCGCACTTGTTGTATAGGTCGTCCCGGACAATGTCCCGCCGCAGGTGCCTGCCACTGATGCCGTGTAACCCGTATTCGGCGTTACCGTGAAGGCGGTCGTTGACCCGTGGTTAACTGTTTGCACCGTTGATGGACTGATTGTCCCGTTCGCACCAGCCGATGGAGTTACTGAATACGTCTTCAGGGTAAATGTGGCGCTCACCGTGCAAGCGCTTGTTATCGCGCCTGTTGTATAGGTCGTCCCGCTTAATGTCCCGCCGCAGGTGCCTGCCACCGTTGCCGTATACCCGGTGCTTGGTGTTACCGTGAAGGCGGTCGTTGAACCGTGGTTTACCGTCTGCACCGTTGTTGGACTGATTGTCCCGTTCGCTCCGGCTGACGGAGTTACCGAATATGTCTTCAGGGTAAACGTCGCGCTCACCGTACAGGCATCCGTTACCGCATTCGTTGTATAGGTCGTTCCGGTCAATGTCCCGCCACAGGTGCCACCTACTGTTGCCGTATACCCGGTATTCGGCGTTACCGTGAAGGAGGTCGTTGAACCGTGGTTTACCGTCTGCACCGTTGTCGGACTGATTGTCCCGTTCGCTCCCGCCGATGGAGTTACTGCATACGTTTTCAGGGCAAACGTCGCGCTCACCGTACAGGCGCCCGTTACCGCATTCGTCGTATAGGTCGTTCCGGTCAATGTCCCGCCACAGGTGCCCCCCACCGTTGCCGTATACCCAGCAGTTGGCGTTACCGTGAAGGCGGTCGTTGAACCGTGGTTTACCGTCTGCGCCGTTGACGGACTGATTGTTCCACCCGCACCAGCCGATGGAGTTACCGCATACGTTTTCAGGGTAAACGTGGCGCTGACCGTGCAAGCGCTCGTTACAGCGCTTGTTGTGTAGGTCGTCCCGCTTAATGTACCGCCGCAGGTGCCGCCCACCGTTGCCGCATACCCGGCATTCGGCGTTACCGTGAAGGCGGTCGTTGAACCGTGGTTTACCGTCTGCACCGTTGACGGGCTGATTGTCCCGTTCGTACCTGCCGACGGAGTCACTGAATACGTCTTCAGGGCAAACGTCGCGCTCACCGTGCAAGCACCCGTTATCGCACTTGTTGTATAGGTCGTCCCGCTTAATGTACCGCCGCAGGTGCCGCCCACCGTTGCCGCATACCCGGCATTTGGCGTTACCGTGAAGGCGGTCGTTGAACCATGGTTTACCGTCTGCACCGATGACGGGCTGAGTATCCCGTTCGCACCAGCCGACGGAGTCACCGCATATGTCTTTAGGGCAAACGTGGCGCTGACCGTGCAAGCGCCCGTTATCGCGCCTGTTGTGTAGGTCGTCCCGGTCAATGTCCCGCCGCAGGTGCCTGCCACCGATGCCGTATACCCGGTATCCGGTGTAACCGTGAAGGCGGTCGTTGAACCGTGGTTTACCGTCTGCACCGTTGCCGGGCTGATTGTCCCGCCCGCACCAGCCGATGGAGTTACCGAATATGTCTTCAGGGCAAACGTCGCGCTGACCGTGCAAGCGCCCGTTACCGCATTCGTTGTATAGGTCGTACCGGATAACGTGCCGCCGCAGGTGCCACCCACCGTTGCCGTATATCCGGTATTCGGCGTTACCGTGAAGGTGGTGGTTGCCCCAGGGTTTACCGTCTGCACCGTTGCCGGACTGATTGTCCCGTTCGCACCGGCCGAGGGGGTCACCGTGTATGAATTCAGGGCAAAGGTCGCACTGACGGTCTTGTCTCCGTCCATAGTCACCTGGCATGTCGTCTGTGTTCCCGAGCAACCTCCGCCGGACCAACCGCTAAATGTTGAACCGGAGTCGGGGGTGGCAGTCAGGGTAACGTTCGTCCCCGGAACGAAGGAGGCGCTGCACGTAGCACCGCAGTTGATGCCGGAGGGGTTACTGGTTACCGTCCCAGTACCGCTGCCTGACTTCGAAATTACCAAATTACCAAATGACCCAGAATGCCCGCCGCGCACCGGCCACACATAGCAGCCGGAGCCTCTGCCGTAGCCCACGCTGCCATCGTCCATGCCCACGCACCACCCGCTGTTACTGTCTGCGACGGTGGAGGACCAATAGCCCCCTCGTACATTTGCAAACGGGTGTCCACTGGAAAGCGCAGGAATGCTACGTGAACTGTCCCTCAGACTGATCAATTCATTTCTGTTTGGCAGCCGCCAGTCGTTGTATCCTTGGTAATTGCTGCTGTTCAGGGTTTTGATATAATCCAATGCCTGCTGCCAAGTTATATCTCCACCTGCCGGATTGGCATCCTTGCTCCATACCAGCCCGGACATGTTATCGGTTACGGTGGTCTGGTCGCCATTATCCGTGAATCGCGGATTCGGCCAGGCAACACCCGCCTATAATTCGCCATCCTGCCCCGTGCCGCCGCACGCGATTGCAGAGCCAGCCGCATTATAGCAGACGGTCTGACCGGTTTTATAAATAACCAATTTGCCAAATGTATCAGACTGTCCGCCGCGCACTGGCCACACATAGGTGACGCCCGCCTCATAGCTGTCGGTCACGAGACCGTTGTAGAAGTCCACGTACCAAGCTAAGTACGTACTGCCTATGTAGGTACTGGAGGACCAATAGTGCGCTTGTACATTTGCAAACGGGTGATCATGAATAAACCATGGCCTACGTGAACAATCCATCAGACTGATCAATTCGTTTATGTTTGGCAGCCGCCAGTCGTTGTAGCCCCGGTAATTGCTGCTGTTCAGGGTTTTGATATAATCCAGTGCCTGCTGCCAAGATTTGTATCCACCTGCCGGATTGGCATCCTTACTCCACACCAGCCCGGACATGTTATCGGTCACCGTCCAGTTGCCATTATCAGTAAATCGCGGATTCGGCCAGGCAACGCCCATCTGGAATTCTCCATCCTGCCCCGTGCCGGTGCACGCGATTGCAGAGCCAGCCGCATTATAGCAGACGGTCTGACCGGTCTTGGCAACGCTGACCACATATGTCTTCAGGGCAAACGTTGCGCTGACGGTCTTGTCGCTGTCCATCGTCACTTGGCATGTCGTCTGTGTTCCCGAGCAGCCCCCGCCGGACCAACCGCTAAATGTTGAACCGGAGTCGGGGGTGGCAGTCAGGGTAACGTTCGTCCCCGGAACGAAGGAGGCGCTGCACGTAGCACCGCAGTTGATGCCGGAAGGGTTACTGGTTACCGTCCCAGTACCGCTGCCTGACTTCGAAATTACCAAATCACCAAATGACCCAGACTGTCCGCCGCGCACCGGCCAGACAGAGTAGCTAAGCGTCTTACCGCCGTAGGTCACGTCGCCGTTGAGCATGTTCACCTTCCACGCGTTGTCCGTCCAGTCTATGTAGGTACTGGAGGACCAATAATATCCGGTCTGAACATTTGCAAACGGATGTCCAGTGGGAAGAGCAGGAGAGCTACGTGAACGGTCTATCAGACTGGCCATTTCGTTTCTATTGGGCAGCCGCCAGTCGTTGTAGCCTTGGTAATTGCTGCTGTTCAGGGTTTTGATATAATCCAGTGCCTGCTGCCAAGTTTTGTATCCACCTGCCAGATTGGCATTTTTGCTCCATATCAGCTGATTGGAATTATCGGTTACGGTCTGGTTGCCATTATCCGTGAATCGTGTTGTTGGCAGTGGCGCACCTGCCTGAATCTGCCCATCCTGACGAGTGCCATCACATGAGATTGCGGTGCCTGCAGTATCATAGCAGACGGTCTGACCGGTTTTATAAATAACCAATTTGCCAAATGTCCCAGACTGTCCGCCACGCACTGCCCACCAATAGCAGTTGTTCACCTTTTTATCCTCGGCGCTCACGAAGCCGTAGTACATGTGCACGACCCCCGCAGCGCTCGTACTGACCATGCTGGTGGAGGACCAATTATAACCGGTCTGAACATTTGCAAACGGATGTCCAGTGGGAAGTGCAGGAGAGCTATGTGAACTGTCCACCAGACTGGCCAGTTCGTTTATGTTTGGCAGCCGCCAGTCGTGGTAGCCATGGTAATCGTTGCTGTTCATGGTTTTGATATAATCCAGCGCCTGCTGCCAAGTGCCGGATCCCCTCCCTCCCCGGGTTTCCCATACCAGCCCGGTCATGTTATCGGTCACCGTCTCGTTGCCATTATACGTGAATCGCGGATTCGGCCAGGCAACGCCCGCCTGCATCTCACCATCCTGCCCCGTGCCGGTGCATGCGATTGCAGAGCCAGCCGCATTATAGCAGACGGTCTGACCGGTCTTGGCAACACCGATGCTTGCGGCATGAGTTATCGCTGGAATAAGAAAGAAAAAAATGGTTGATAGCACTACCTTATGGATAAATGAAATGGATAGTATGCGTGTTTTCATCGTGTCCCTTAGTGATTTCTTGTTATTCGAGCCGTGCAGGCCGGTTTCTTCCGCTCCTTCATGCTCAAGTCTGCTTTCTCCGTCAGCATCCCGGTTACCCGGCGGTATCCCAACAATTTAACCAAGAATCCGTTGTTGTCTTGATTTCTCTGCATACAATACCAGACCATCCCGAATTCAATAATGACTCCGGGGTGGTCTGGTATTGTAAAATGATGCCTTGTTCAGACCATTACATATTTTAAGGTTGCGGTTCCTTTGGAATCCAGTCGGTTAATTTAGTCCAGCCACTGCCCTGGTACTTCCAGACACCGTTGCCGCTGCTCTCATAATTGGTGAAAGTCGCGGTAATGTAATCGCCGCTGGAACTGATTGTATCGGGCACCCAGTCCGTCAGGCGCTGCCAGGAGGATGAACCGCCGCTGTATTTCCAGATCCCGTTGCCGGACGCCCCGTAGTCCGTGAATACCGCCGCCAAGTCGCTTGTCCCCAGGGGCGTCATCGCCGTGGGCGTCCAGTCCGTCAAGCGGGTCCAGGCGGAGTCATCGTAACTGTAAAGCCCGTTGCCGGAGCCATAATTACTGAAGATGCCGGCCAATCACCCGTTATCCTTCCAGACCTGAACCTGGTCGGGCACCCAGTCCGTCACACGCTGCCATGCGGAGGTCTTATAGTCGTAAAGCCAGACGCCGTTGCCGCTTTCACCGTAAGCGGAAAAAATCCCGGCCACACGGCTCCCCCAGGAGGACATCTGCGCGGGAACCCATTCCGAAATCCTGGTCCACGCCGTACCGCTATGACTCCAAATTCCGTTGTCCGATCCATACTTGCTGAATGACCCCGCCAGGTTATAGTTTCCGACGGTCACCATCCTGTCTGCCGTCCAGTCGGTCAGTTTGGTCCAGTTCTCACCGCTGTACTTCCAGATGCCGTTGCCGGTCCCGTAATCGGTGAACTGCGCGGCTTTGTCACCATTGCCATAGGCCACAAAATTGGCCGGGAACCAGTCCGTGAGGCGACGCCAGGCAGAGTCTTCATAGCTCCACAAACCGTTGCCGCTCCCGTAATCGTTGAAGGAGGCAATAATCCCCGCCGTCCCGCACCCCGACATCTGAGCCGGCTGCCAGTCCGTCAATCTGCCCCAGCCGCTCCCGTCATGGCTCCAGACGCCGCTGTCGGAACCGTAGTCCGCAAAGAGGGCGGCAATCTTGCTGCTCCCCCAGGTCATCGGGGCGCCGATGTTATTTTTTTTTGTGAACTTGATAGTTTTATTTGTATAAAGGCAGTTGCTTATTCCCCCAAAGACGATAACCTCGAGATTAGACGCATTCAGGGACGCAGCGGCCGCACGTTTTTGTGGAAAAGGCATGCGTTCCTTTCTTTGGGTCAGGCCATTCGTCGCCGTGTTGTATTCATATACGATATCGCTTTCGGCGCCGTTCTTGTCAACGCCGCCAAAAATATAGACGATTTTTTGCCCTTTCCCGTTTTCTCCCTGCGATGAGGTGGCGGCGCCGGAAATCGGCGGCCCGCCGGCCGTTTCCGTCCATATGTTTGTTTTGGTATTGTACGTTACGACTTTTTCCGGCTCGCCGAACAGGTAAATCACATCCCCGGCAAGTTGGGCGGCATGGTTAGCCAGGGCGATGGGAGCGTTTCCGAGGGAAGTGTATGTTTTGTCGGTATTGAGCTTCCATGCGTCTTTCAGGGAATTGCCGTCTTTATCCATGCCCCCGGTAAGAACGACGCTGCCGTCGTCAAGAGGGGTGGCGGCATGACCATACCGGGCAGGGGGTTTCGTGGTTCCTGTTTGCATCTTGGCCCATTCCTTTTTGGCGACATCGAAGGCCCAGAGATCATCCAGCATCTCATGGTTTTTCGCCACGCCGCCATGAATGTATAGTTTGCCGTCTCGGTACCAGGTAACTTGATCCCTTCTGGCAGCAGGGGGTGTGTTTGTGGATGATATGGGACTCCATTGTTTGCTGTCATAGGCAAATAGATCGTTGTAGATATTCTGTGCATCATTTTCCCCGCCAAACAAGAGGATTCGCCCATCCGGAAGGGTGGTCATGCCGTGCCCGATGCGTGCATCGGGTGAATTGGCGGCGTCTATAACTTGCCAATCCGCTTCGCCCCAGACATTTCCTTCCCAAAGAACGAGCAATGCAAACACAAAGACCAAAATTGATTTCAAAGCTCTCACTTTTTTCTTCATAAGACCCTCCTTCGACCTTGGCTATAATTAGTCACTTCATGGGCATTGCGGGCTTACGGTCGCGGCTCCTTCGGCGTCCAGTCCGTCAGGCGCGTCCAGGCGCCGCCCGAGTATTTCCAGACGCCGTTGCCGCCGCTGCCGTAATTCGTGAAGACGGCGGTAATGTAGTCGCCGCTGGAACTTATATTCTCGGGAACCCAATCCGTCAGGCGCTGCCAGGAAGAAGTTCCGCTTGTATATTTCCAGATGCCATTTCCGGATGAGCCATAATCCGTAAACACCGCTACCAGATCATCCGTCCCCAGCTTTGCCATGTTTGTGGGGACCCATTCGGTCAGGCGCGTCCAGGAAGTCCCATTATAGCTGTACAGGCCATTGCCGGAACCATACTGGCTAAATATTCCGGCCAGCAGGGTGTCGTTCTTCCAGGGCAAAACCTTGGTGGGTGTCCAGTCCGTCGCCCGCTTCCAGGAACCATCATAAATCCAAAGACCATTGCCGCTGCTCCCGTAATTACTGAAGACCGCCGCCAGACGCGAACCCCAGGCGCTCATGCCGTCCGGCAGCCAATCCGTAAGGCGGCTCCAGGCAGAACTATCATGTTTATAGACGCCGTTGCCGGAACTGTAATTGCTGAATTTCCCCACCAACGTATTGTTATCCAAGGTCGTCATCAGGTCCGGCGTCCAGTCCGTAAGACGGCTCCAACCGCCGTCATAACGCCAGATCCCATTGCCGTCGGCGCCGTAATCGGTGAACTTCCCGGCGATGTTGCCGCCCGAGTAGGAAACCATATCTCCGGGAACCCAGTCCGTAATCCGGCTCCAGGATGATCCGTTATATCGATACAAACCATTGCCGCTACCGTATTTATTGAAAGAGGCCATGATCCCCGTCGTCCCATAGGCAATCATCTGGGCCGGCTGCCAATCCGTAAGGCGAATCCAACTGCTCGTGTTATGGCTCCAAATGCCACTGTCAGAACCATAGTCCGAAAACAAGGCGGCAATCCTGCTGCTACCCCAGGAGATGGGGGCGCCGACTGGCGCCGTATCGCCGTATGTTATCGTTTTTGCGTTCGCATCAGCAACCGTCCAACTGCGAGCGTCTCCCGTAGATCGGGAAGGACTTCCCGTCGTCGATTGACCAAATGTCAACGTGCTGCCCGCATCCGACCAATCAGTCCAACTGCCATACTGTCCCGATTCCAAATGAGAAGCGCCGAATTGCAAATGACTTTCAGTGCTTACCGTATGCGTACTGTCCGTTCCACTCAACGTCACTGTCGGCTTATACTGATCATAATAATTCTTCGCCAACGTCTGGCTTCCCGACGACGGCGTCGTCCCGCTTATTGTTTCATTGCAGTACCAGCGATGCGTAGAACCCGACCCGCTGCTCGTCTGATTATAGCTCCAACTGCTCGACGGCTTGACGCTTACGCCGGCAGCATCGTTCCCATCCCATACATTCGCCGTTCCTGATGTCCCATCGGGCTTCACATAACTTACCGTCACGTAATTCGATGATGACATGTCCGTATGGGCGCCGCTGTTTGCCGTCACCGCCCGGAACGTCATCGATACGCTGGGGGCGGTGCGGTAAGCGGCAATAACGCCCTTTATTTCCCTTACTGTGCGGGCGTTGTCGCCATTGGCGGCGTCACCGACTGCCGCCCCGATATACGTCAAACTTGGATTGGAGAAATAAGAAACCCGTGAATGTGTTAAGCCATCGGCAAAGTATGATCCATCTTCATAGGTCATAACGGAGCAATAACGGTTAGCGTCCGTACTGACCCAACGCCATCCGGCTGAATACGAGTACAATCCCGGTCCCGGCTGGGTGTTCTGCTCTTTGTGATGATGCAGGCCCATGTTGTGGCCGATTTCGTGGATCGTAGTATAAGACGTACTTGCCTGTTGGACGCGGGTGATCGAAAATGCATAAGCGGGACTGCCGGCGGATGAATTGAGAAGATACCCGACCCCGCCGGTATCGTCAATTTTTTCGAACAAGACGACTAAATCCGCATAATAGGTGTCGCGCAGATCGTGAACGGAATCGAGATAACCGTCGTCTTTTTTCTGCAAACGACTCAGATCGGTACTTGCACTACCGCTTTCAGTGTAATCTACTTTTTCAGAATGAACCATACGCACGGTCATACTCGTATTACTGTTATCCGCAACAAGCTGCCCCTTTTCCATCGCCTGGGCAATTACATTGTCGATACCGCTGCTGTTCGCATCAGCCCATTCTTTTGCCGTCGGCGTGTAAACGACCATAACGTCAACCGTAGTATTGGCATCATTCATGATCTCATTGATCAGCAAACGTTCCTGAAGCGCCTTAATTTCCTCTTTTTCTTCCGGTTTGCTAAAATTTGGGATCACCACCGGCGCATCTTCCAGATTACCCATCTTGGCCGGGTCGTTATCCAGCAGGTAATGCGATCTGGAATTCGGGTCATAAACGATCGAGTATTCCACACCCAATTCCGGCGCCCGGATAGAGGCAAGGCTGCGATCGCCGGTAGTGGAGATCAGAACATATCCTAATGGGTAGTTTTGGAGACGGCCCCGCACGGTCATCGTCCCCTGGGCATTGACGGAAACGCGATCAACCGTCGCCTGAAATGATGTGTCGGGAAACAGGTTGAGAATAAGCTCGTCGCCTTTCGCTATGCCGTCGGGCATGGTAATCTGCTTTATCAAATCAACCCGGCGCCACCTTACAGCAGCCTTGAAGAACCCAGCTTCGTCAGCTTGCTTTGCATTTATGGCTGCCTGTGGTTCCGTATTTTCGACAATCAATGAAAATTCGGCAGCTTGCACCGCAGAAAAACTGAGAGCGACAACAATCAGCAATAATAGAGAAACCCACTTCATCTTAAACGGCATTGCTTGCTTATACATTTTTAATCTCCTGATTGTAATTTGAGCCTGTTCAATACGATGTTTGCTTTTAACACTGGTATTCGATATTTAGAAAAAATCCTGTCAGTCGGTAAAGACAGCCGCAATCTCATGAACATTAAGCATACTGTCCCATATTTTCTCCATTTAAATATTTAAGCATAAAATCCATACCCATGCCGTTCATTTCCATCAAGGGATAAGCCTCTACGCGTGCATGCATGGGGTAGCGGTCCTTTCCCGGATAGATAACGTAGAGTTTGTCCAGTTGCAGATCCTCCAGAGCAATATGCATCGAACGGGTCATGGTCGGCGCATCAGTGCATTTGAACTCAAACCCCAAGCGACGGCCATTTCTCAGGAGTAACAGATCCAGTTCGGCGCCACGGAGGGTATTCCAGAAATAGGCGTCTCTTTCACCAAAGACAGATAGTGTCTGTTCCAGAGCAAAACCCTCCCAGGAGGCGCCGTAGCGCGGGTGCGCCCGGAGATCAGTCATTTCATTGATTCCCAGCAGGAAATGGAGCAGACCGCTGTCACGGAGATATACCTTGGGCGATTTCACCTGACGCTTCTTCAAATTTTCATGCCACGGCGGCAAAACGCGCAGGATATAAGACCCGCTCAATATATCCAGATAGTGACGCGTTGTATTTGGATTTACACTCATGGAGCGCGCCAGTTCCGCCGTATTCCATACCTGACCGTGGTAATGGGCCGTCATCCGCCAGAAACGTCGCAAGGATTCCGGCGGAATGCGAAGGCCCAGCAGCGGGATATCCCGTTCGAGAAAAGTAGTAACAAATCCCTCCAGCCAGCGCCGGGCAGCGCTATCGGTCCGGGCCAAAAAAGCGCGCGGGAAACCGCCCCGCAGCCAGAGATGATTTTGATGCAACGGTCCTACCTCGGCAAGGGAAAAACCCGGCACGGAGACGAATAGCACTCGGCCGGCCAATGTTTCCGATACACCCCGGACAAGATGGGGTGACGCACTTCCCAGCAGGAGAAATTTCGCCGGATTGCCCGGCTGGTCGGTGATCGGACGTAACACCTCAAACAGGGAAGGCATGCGCTGCACTTCATCGATCACCACCAGTCCGCGGCATGCCCCCAGGGTCAGCTCCGGTGTGGAAAGGGCTTCCCGCGACGCCGCTCGCTCCAGATCAAAATAATGAACGTCTGGATACTTTTTAGCGATGATTCGAGCCAAGGTCGTCTTGCCCGTCTGCCTCGCCCCGAGAAGAACCGTAACCGGCGATTCTGATAGGCAGTTAAGGACTTGATCTTCCATTCTTGGTCTGGCAATTATTTGTTCCATATCACCACTCTACATGACGATATTCAACAATGTCAAGCGATCAATCACTTGTTTGTCGATGATAGGATTGCTGTCTCTTTTCCCAGTCAAGATCAATGTTGCTCGTAACTGATTTCCCCTGTCCAATGATTTGTCAGGGCGCCGGTTCCTTCGGCACCCAATCCGTCAGGCGCATCCAGCCGGCGCCGGGGGCACTGTCGTATTTCCAGACGCCGTTGCCGCTGCTGCCGTAGTTGGTAAAGACCGCAGTAATATAATCGCCGCTGGAGCTGATAGTATCGGGAACCCAATCCGTCAGGCGCGTCCAGGAGGAACTGGCGCTGCTGTATTTCCAGACGCCATTTCCGGATGAGCCATAATCCGTAAACACCGCTACCAGATCATCCGTCCCCAGTTTCGCCATATTTGTGGGGACCCAATCCGTCAGCCGTGTCCAAGAGGAACCGTTATAACTGTACAAGCCGTTTCCGGAACCATAATTATTGAATATTGCTGCTAATTCGATCCCGCTCGGATCGCCGTTGCCAAGGGCGGAACGGAAGCCAATCTGGCCGTTCCCCTGGCCGCCGGAGCCATAGCTGCGGCGCGCCAGCCTTACGTCGTTTATGAAATCGAGATAACTTCCGCCGCGATATGTACGTTTGTTACCCGAATCAGGGCCTCTGGGATTCGTCGCCGGACTAGATGAATAAGCATCCCGCCAATCCCACACCCACTCCCAGACGTTCCCCGTTACGTCGTAGAGACCCCAGGGGTTTGCTGCAAAGCTGCCCACGGGTGTCGCGGCGTTGCGGAACTGTTCTATGGGGCAATCATAATAATTTTTTCTTCCATCGTAATTTGCCTGATCCGTGGAAATGCAGTTCCCCGTGTAAAAACGCGTTGTCGTGCCGCCACGCGCCGCATATTCCCATTCCGCCTCCGTGGGGAGGCGATATCCGTTGGCTGACCACTTCACTGCTCCGGGGTAAAGATCAATTCCGCCCTCACCATCTCCCGTCCTGTAGACCGTTGCCTGGCTACTGTCCGTATAATAGACCGGCGTTCGACCGTCCCGCTCTGAACGGGCATTCAACCACTTTACCACGTCGTACCAGGAAACAGTATGGACCGGGTAGTTTGCCCCGTCCCCCCCCCCAGAATTGACAAAGCTGTATCCGTTGGCATTCGCCCAATTGTAAACCTCATCCCAAAGGGCCTTCGTGACCTCATATTTTCCCAGGTAGAAGGCGCTCAACGTTACAGTGTGGACGGGGCTCTCGTTTTCGCCCTCATTGTTGGCGTCCCCCATCTGAAAGCTCCCCGCGGGAATGGCTACCATGTCACTCTTCCAGGGCAAAACCTTGGTGGGCTGCCAGTCCGTAGCCCGTTTCCAGGAACCATCATAAATCCAAAGACCATTACCGCTGCTGCCATAATTGGTGAAGACCGCTGTCAGGCGCGAGCCCCAGGAACTTATATTATCCGGTGTCCAGTCCGTGAGTTTGTTCCAGGACGAACCGTCGTGCTTGTAGATCCCGTTCCCGGAACCATACTGGCTGAACAGACCTGCCAGGGTATCATTTCCCAAGGTCGCCATGCTGTCCGGCTGCCAGTCCGTCAACTTATTCCAACTGCCGTTATACCGCCAAATCCCGTTGCCACTGGAACCATAATCGGTGAACTTCCCGGCAATATTTCCGCCGCTGTAAGAAACCATGTCGGCGGGAACCCAATCGGTAAGACGATTCCAGGAGGAACCGTCATAACGGTACAAGCCGTTGCCACTGCCGTAATCGTTGAACGAGGCCATGATCCCTGTCGTACCATAGCCGATCATCTGAGTCGGCTGCCAATCCGTCAGTCTGCTCCAATTGCTCCCGTCATGGCTCCAGATCCCGCTGTCGGAATCATAGTCCGCGAAAAGGGCCGCAATCTTGGTACTCCCCCAGGAAATCGGGGCGCCGGTACTCCCGGACAGGTTGAGATTGCTCACCTGGATTGGCGTGCTCTTGTCTGCCGTCGTCCCATCGCCTAATTGACCAGAACTGTTATTCCCCCAAGCCCAAACGCTCCCGTCCTCCTTCAGGGCTATCGTGTGCGCCTCAGCAGCCGCAATAGCCCTGACATTGGCAAGATTGCTCACCTGGACCGGCGTGCTCTTATTTGTCGTCGTCCCATCGCCAAGTTGACCAAAACCGTTACCACCCCAAGCCCAGATCGTCCCATCATTCTTCAGGGCTGCCGCGTGAACGTAACCACCGGCAACGGCCTTGACATTGGCAAGATTGCTCACCTGGACCGGCGTGCTCTTATCTGCCGTCGTCCCATCGCCAAGTTGACCAGAACCGTTACCACCCCAAGCCCAGACCGTCCCGTCCTCCTTCAGGGTCAACGTATGACCGCCGCCACCGGCAACACCCTTGACATTGGCAAGATTGCTCACCTGGACCGGTGTGCTCTTGTTTGTCGTCGTCCCATCGCCAAGTTGACCACCACCGTTACGACCCCAGGCCCAGACTGTCCCATCTTCCTTCAGGGCCACCGTGTGCCACCAACCAGCCGCAATAGCCTTGACATCGACGAGATTGCCCACCTGAACCGGGCTGCTCTTGTCTGCCGTCGTCCCATCTCCTAATTGACCATCACCGTTACTACCCCAGGCCCAGACCGTCCCGTCCTCCTTCAGGGCCACCGTGTGAGAGAAACCAGCCGCAACAGCCTTGACATTGGCAAGATTGATCACCTGGACCGGTGTATGTCTTTCCGTGGTCGTCCCGTCGCCTAATCGACCACCGTTACAACCCCAAGCCCAGACCGTCCCGTCTTCCTTCAGGGCCACCGTGTGCGACTCGCCAGCCGCAACAGCCTTGACATTGGCAAGATTGACCACCTGGACCGGTGTATGTCTTTCCGTGGTCGTCCCGTCGCCAAGTTGACCAAAATAGTTATAACCCCAGGCCCAGACCGTCCCATCCTCCTTTACGGCCACCGTGTGATATTTACCCCCGGCAATCGACGCCGCCTCCGCAACACCCATAGAAACAACGGAAGAGAAAAAAACAAACAACACAACCGATAACAGTCCCCACCTTTTTTTCACCATAACAGAAACTCCCCCTTTGTTGATCTTATTGCCCATATTTCCCTTTAGCAATTGAGCGCCGGTCATCTTCGTGCATGCTGCGTTTCCTCGCCCCACCGCTGTTCACCGCCAGTCATTTCCCGTCAAGCAAAACTTTTTGGGTGTCGGTTGATTGCTCAATAATATCATGGGCTTTAATAGTGACGAAATTTCGTCATCCCGTTTATCGCCGCCAGCGCGGCTCAGGTTGATTCAACTTATGGTGCCGGTTCTTTCGGCACCCAGTCCGTCAGGCGGGTCCAGCCGGCGCCGGGGGCGCTGTCGTACTTCCAGACGCCGTTGCCGCTGCTGCCTTGATTGATAAAGACGGCGGTAATGTAGTCGCCGTTGGAACTGACTGCCTCGGGTATCCAGTCAGAAATCCGCGTCCACAAGGAATTGGCGCCGTTGTACTTCCAGACGCCATTGCCTGAAGATCCGTAATCCTTGAAAACCGCCACGAGGCTGTCAGTACCCAGCTTTGTCATATCTGCGGGCACCCAATCGGTCAGGCGCGTCCAGGAAGTCCCATTATAGCTATACAGACCATTACCTGAACCGTAATTGTTGAAGATTCCTGCCAGCAAGGTGTCTCCCTTCCAGGACAAAACCTTGGCAGGCAGCCAGTCCGTTGTCCGTTTCCAGCAACCATCATAGATCCAAAGACCGTTGCCGCTGCTCCCGTAATTAGAGAAGACCGCCGACAACTGTGAACCCCAGGAAATTATGCTGTCCGGGATCCAGTCCGTAAGTTTACCCCACGATGCGCCGTCATGACGGTAAATGCCATTGCCGGAACCATAGGAACTGAACATACCCACCAAGGTATCACCGCTCAAGGTCGCCATGCTATCCGGCACCCAGTCTGTCAGACGAGTCCAACTGCCGTTATACCGCCACACGCCGTTGCCCTCTGAACCGTAATCGGAGAAATTCCCGGCAATGTTCCCGCCGCTGTAAGAAACCATGTCGCTGGGGACCCAATCGGTGAAGCGGTTCCAGGAGGCGCCGTCGTAACGGTACAAACCGTTGCCGCTGCCGTAATCGTTGAATGAAGCCATGATACCCGTCATACCGTAGCCGATCATCTGGGCCGGCTGCCAGTCCGTCGCCCGCAGCCAACTGCCCCCATCATGGCTCCAGACACCGCTGTCAGAACCATAGTCCGAGAAGAGGGCGGCCATGTTACTGCTCTTCCAGGAGATCGGGGCGGCGATGATATCCGATTGCAGGATCTTTCCCCCGTCACCCACGGCAACATAGCTGTTGCCGAACGTAATTCCATAGAGATATATGCCGGACATTCCTGAGTTTCGGGCAGTCCACATGACGCCGTCTGTAGAAGTAAGAATCGTTTCTCCCGATTGTCCTACCGTTGCAAAGGAGCCGTTGCCTCTGGCAATGTCCCAGAGATTCCAAGTGGTTCCTGAAACCCGGGCGGTCCAGTTAGCGCCATCCGGGGAGGTGATAATCGTTCCTGATGAGCCCACCGCCACATAAAGGCCGTTACCATATGCAACAGCGTGAAGACCATTGCTTGTGCCAGCGGATCGGGAGGTCCAGTTGGCGCCATTCGTGGACGTAAGAATCGTTACAGGATCGCCCCCCACTGCAACATAAAGGCCGTTGCCATAAGCAACCCCACTAAGACCACTTGCCGTGCCTGAGCTCTGGGAAGACCAGTTAGCGCCGTTTGAAGAGGTAAGAATCTTTCCAGAAGCGCCCACAGCAACATAAAGGCCATTGCCGAAAGTTACGCCATACAAGTCATTGCTTGTTCCTGAACTCTGCGTGGTCCAGACGATACCATCGGCGGAGGTTAGAATCATTCCGGAGTTTCCTACCGTAATATATAAGCCATTACCAAAAGCCACTCTATTGAGATCATTAACAATTCCTGAAGTCCGGGAAGTCCACTTTATGCCGTCCGGGGAAGTTAAGATCTCTGAGCCACCCCAGCAAGCTACCGCGACAAATAGGCCATCTCCGTAGGTAACACTCACAAATGACTTGGTCGTTCCCGAGGACCGGGAAGTCCAAGTCGATCCATCCGGAGAGGTAACAATAGTTCCAATCTGTCCTAGGGCAATATAAACGCCCTTACCGTAACCGACGCCAAAAATACTTTCGGACGTGTTTGAGGTTCGGGAGGTCCAGTTGGTGCCATCAGGGGAAGTAAAGATCTTTCCACCACTGGCTGCCGCGACAATAACGCCGTCCCCATAGGTCACGCCATTAAAGTCGCTCGACGTTCCTGAACTCTGGGAGGTCCAAATATCACCTTTCGAGGAGGTAAGAATCGTTCCCGATCCGCCCACGGCAACATAGACGCCTTTGCCAAAGGTAACGCCATAAAGACTATTGCCCGTTCCGGAAGTTTGGGAAGTCCAATTAGAACCATTTGATGAAGTCAGAATTTTCCCATTATTACCAACCACAACATAAAGGCTGCCACTGTAAGTAACCCCGCGCAGGCAAAACCCTGTCCCTGAACTCTGAGCGGTCCAAGTCACACCATCCGGCGAGGTAAGAATAACCCCTGCATCGCCAACGGCAACAAAAATTCCGTTTCCATAGGCGACTCCATAGAGATAACCGCTTACACCCGAAGTCCGGTAGGTCCAGGAAAAACCATCGGCAGAAGTGATAATCTTCCCGGCTTCACCCACAGCAACATAAATACCGTTTCCGTAAGTAACTCCATAGAGATCACTGGTCGTTCCCGATTTTCGCATTTTCCAGGCAACGCCGTCAGGAGAGGAAAGGATCGTTCCATGATTCCCAACGGCGATATAATTACTGTTACCATAAGCCACACTGTTCAGATTGTTGCCTTGGGGCAGGGGATTTCGCCATTGCCAGTTGTTCAGTGGATCGGCAGAGACATTCGTCAAACAAAAAAACCAACCCATAAAGATCATTGCCGCAACCCAAACCATTTTCCCCTTAGATCTCATTGTGCCATCCTTCCACATTATATTATTCATAAAAAAAACATCCCGGTTCTGTTTCACAGAGTATTGATCAATAATATCTGGCGGCCATGCGCCTTACGGCGCCGGCTCCTTCGGCAGCCAATCCGTCAGGCGGGTCCAGCCGGCGCCGGGGGCACTGTCGTATTTCCAGACGCCGTTGCCGCCGCTCCCGTAGCTGGTAAAGACCGCCGTCAGATAACTTACGCCGGTGGAGACAGCGTCGGGAATCCAATCTGAAATCCGCGTCCAGGAAGACGTAGCCTCATTGTATCTCCAGAGCCCGTTCCCTGAGCCGTAATCCTTGAACACCGCCGTCAGCTCCCCCGTTCCACCGGAGGTCGTTATATCCGCGGGGACCCAGTCCGTCAGGCGTGTCCAGGACGAACCGTTGTAGCTGTACAAGCCGTTGCCGGAACCGTAACCGCTGAAGATCCCCGCCAGCTTGCCATTATTCGACCAGGAGACGACCTTGGTGGGCGTCCAGTCCGTCACCCGTTGCCAGGAAGAGTTTTCGTAGATCCAGACGCCGTTGCCATCGGTGCTGTAATTCGTGAAGATCGCCGCCAGACGCGACGAACCCCAGGAACTCAACCGTTCCGGAATCCAGTCCGTCAAATGGTTCCAAGAGGAAGCGCTGTAACTCCAAATCCCATTTCCTGATCCATACTGACTGAATTTCCCCACCAGCGTACTGCCCATAGCAACCATACTGTCCGGCTGCCAGTCCGTCAAGCGGCTCCATGAGGAAGCAGTGTAACTCCAGAGCCCGTTTCCAGATCCATAATCAGAAAACTTCCCCGCAACGCTGCTGCCGTATTCCACCATGTCAGCAGGAACCCAGTCCGTCAGGCGAGCCCAGGAACCGTCATACCTCCACAGACCGTTGCCGCTGCCGTAATCGTTGAACGAGGCGAGGAGCCCCGTCGTAGCGTAGCCGATCATCCGGGCCGGCTGCCAGTCCGTCAGTCGCCGCCAACTATTCAAGTCACGGCTCCAGATGCCGCTATCATTCCCGTAATCCGCAAAAAGAGCGGCTATCTGATCGCCATTGCTCCCCATGGAAATCGGGGCCGCCACACCGGGCGTGGTAACCCACGATGTGCCCTCGCCTACCCGGGAAACGGTCCATCCGATGTGCATATAGCCGTTTATACCCCATTTTTCACCCCAGGAATTACGGAGAATCCAGTATTCTCCCGGGTCATCCCAGCCCACCAGAATAATCTGATGGTTCGTAGAACCATCACACTGACTTGTTTCGTCCGTAGTGAAGACGCCGCTTGAATAACTATCCCAGGCGTTGCCCGCACAGACACCTGCCGTGACGGGACCATAGGTATAGATGGCGTTCTTGATCTGTTCCACGGTGGCAACTTCCCATTCGGAGCCGGTGATGAACTGCCAACCCGTCAGCTTGTATGGTTTGTTATAATTGCCCGTACAGTCGCCGTCACTGTCGGTGTAGGGCTTGTCGGCTTCAAGAACGCCGCCGATGCTCGACTGGTTCTTGCCCTTGGTGTCGTAATGATACTTGTGAGCGGTGAAGCCGCCTTCCTCACAATTCCAGCCATCCTCATTGCAGGAGACAAGGAACTGTTCGGAAAGATCTTTGTTAGCCACATTGTTTTTCCAGAGCGTGGATTCGAACACTCCGACGGTTCCGAAGGCCCAGCAACTGCCGCAGGAACCCTGGTCGCGGATAGCCGGCACGATGCCGGAATCCCGCCAGTCGAAATGTGACGGCAATTCCTTCTTGGAAACAGACGGAAAGACTTGGTCGTGAACAATACCCTGCGGCAAGGCGAGGGGCGTGGTGGGGGCGGTGGGATTGCTCAGGTCAAGTTTGGCCGGAAGAGACGCAAGGGAGAGTTTCAGATACCGCGTAGGCACTGCATCTTCCCATAAGCGTTTATAGATGAGCCGGATCGGTCCTTTACCTTCGCCGTTCAAAGTCAGGTGGATAAACTGACGCTGGGGCACGCCATAACCTAATGTGTGCTTCTCGTACCTTGTGGATTTGTGTTCACTCACAGCGCTGCCGGCCTCAAGGCGCCATCCGTAACCCGTGGAGGGATTTGCTTCCAGCACCAGTTCCACTTCCCGGCCCGCAAAGGATTTTGTGTCTATTTCCATTGCCGTTACACCGCCCAGGATGTTGAATTGCGGTTTGACGACAACATGGAGGAGACGGCGGAAACTCTCCACATCGCCCTTGCCGGAAGCCTGCAGGGCATAAACAGTGCCTTTATCTTCGCTGCCCACAGCCTGCACCGCCGCGACAGCACCGGCAGCGGTTAGTCTTTCTTGAAGTGTGTCGAGACTTCCGGTCTTTGCCGGAGGCAATACGCCTTCTGTCCCGCTGCTTTCCGGAGAGATAAAATCAGCCGCTATTGACCATTCCAGGGTCGGCGCTGTGGGAGAAAGATCAACCGCGGCGACTATCCCTACGCCGCCAAAGCCCATTGCCAGGACAAACATCAGAATGCCCAGAGCGATCGAAATCAGACCCTTTTCAATCCATGTCTTCATCATCGCCCCCCTTGCGATTACTCCTTGCCTTATAATCAGCTAACCATCTTACGGTCGTGGCTCCTTCGGCGTCCAGTCCGTCAGGCGGGTCCAGCCGCCGCCCCGATATACGTCAAACTTGGATTGGTTATCTTCGATTATTCATGTGCGATTGAACAGTCTTAATCAGGTTCGCGGCAGCGGACCAGCGCGGCGTCTTCATTCTCGCAAATGCAGAAAAGGTCGCCCAGTTCAACCATCTGGAAGACCTTTTTGACGGTCTCAGGCGGGGAACAGAACAACAGTTGCCCTTTGCGAGCGCCGATCTTCTTCAGCAGAGCGATAAAGACGCGCAATCCACTGGAGCTCAAGAATGTCAGGTTTTCCATATTGACAATGATCTTTGTCGCCCCCTCATCGACAAGGCGATTGAATTCCTTTTCCGCCTCAATAGAGAGGAAGACGTCCAGTTTGCCCGTAAGATAAACAATCCAGATTCCGTCCTGCACTTTGACCCGGAGATCCATAACCAATGCCCCCTATATCATTTTTTTGATCAGTGTTAGATAATTGGCGTTGCCAGCCCGTTCATAACGGACATCGTCCATCAGTTGCCTCATGATATAAACTCCGACGCCCGGCGTGGTTTTTTCAAGCAAGGCGCGGCCCAACTGCGGTTTGTCGCCGGGAAGAACGTAGGGTTCGGCGTTGTCGGTAAAAGTGACGGCTAAGGCATGGATATCAATAGCAATCTCGATGCGGATCACTCCTTCCGGTTGCTGCTTATAGCCATAGTATACGATATTGGAAAAAGCCTCATCCACACAAATGAGGATATCACGAACCGTGTCATCGGGAATGCCGGCGCGCTCCAGTTCTGCTTGCACCCAGTCGCTCAAAACGGTGGCGTTTTTCAATTCGCTGCTAATCTGCAACGTAGATTTTTCTGAAGTAGCCATGCCGTTTCTTCAAATCAGGAATTTAACGATCATCAGGGTAAGATCGTCCGATTGATCCTCATCGCCGCGAAATCCCTCGACACTCTTGACGATCAGATCCATCAGCTCCCCACTGCCCTTTTTTCTGACACTTTTATCCAACAGTAACCCCTTCAGACGCTCCTCCCCGAACTGCTCAGAATCAGCATTCATCGCCTCCGTAATCCCGTCGGTATAGAGGACCATCAGGTCTTCCCGGCCATAAGCCAATTTCCGATCCAGATAATGACCGTCCGGAATCACGCCCAGCGGCTTGCCGGGAGCTTGCATGATTTTTATCTCGCGTCTACCGGATCTTACGAGATACTGATCCAGGTGACCAGCGCTGGCATAGATGATCTCCTTGCGAACCGTGTCGAGAATACAACAGAAACACGTTACAAACATGCAAGTCTTTGAATCTTCTTGGAGTTGCCGGTTGGCCAGGGTCATGATGGCAGCAGGACTCTTGCCCTCGGCGAAATGGCCCCGAATGATACTGCGGGAGATGGCCATAAACAAGCCCGCCGGGATGCCTTTACCGGATACGTCAGCCATGATGATGCCGATCTTTCCGTTATCGAGTGGAAAATAGTCATAGAAATCACCACCAACGATCTTAGCAGGAAGATTGCAGGCGGCAATGTCAAAACGGCCGTCCAAAGGGAAATCCTTCGGAATAATGTCCTGTTGGATACGGGCGGTGATGGTAAGTTCCGCATCCATTAGCTGCTTTTTCTTGAATTCTTCCGATAAACGGAAGTGATTGTAGTTTTCAACAATCTGTTGGGCCAGCATCTCGAGGAGGAGCTGATCGGCATACTGATAGGGTTTCTTTCTCGTCCGTTCTGTGACGCAAAGGCAAGCCACCAGTTGATTCTTTATTTTCAAGGGCGCCGTAATAAAGGAATGATCCTGGTAACGCTGATCATTATTCTTCCCAAAGCGGTCATCATCGTTGATATTGGACGAAAAAACGCTTCGATCAGTTTTAATCATATATTCCAGAATGTTACTGGTCGTTATCATCTGATTGCGGATTTCTCCAACCCGAAAGCCAATCCCGGAACGGAATTTAAAGCCATTACCATGCCGGGTCAGTATGGAGACCCGTTGTGCCTCCATTACTTCTGATACGATGGCAATATTTTCCGCCAACAGCTCATCTACTGACTCACAGTAATTAATTGTTGATGAAAGCCGATAAAGAGCGGAGGCTTCGTATGCCCGGCTTTTCATCTTTTCATATAATGAGCGGTTGTTAATTGCCAAAGCAGCGAAATCACTTATATATCGCAGCAGGGTAAGATCACTGTTCGAATATCCGGCGGCGCCGATCTTGTTAATCACCTCGAGAACGCCGAGAATTCGCCCCTTCATGACCAGCGGGACGCAAATCATGTTCCTAGTGGTTATTTCCGTACGTTGATCCACACCTTTAAATACGCGTCCATCGCTTTCCGCCTCGTTTAAGATTATTGCTTCTCCCGTAGCTGCAACCATACCTGCAATTCCTCGACCAGGAGGAACCCTGATTTCTTTTAGTATATCGCTCTTTTCCCCCGTTGCTACTCGGAAATACAACTCCTTTGTCTCCTCATCAATCAGCATCAGCGAGCTACTCTCGGAACGGATAATCCTTTTTGCTTCGTCCATGATCAGCAACAGGGTTTCATCGAGATCGTGGGTGGAATTTATCCTTTTGACTATCCCCATCAGGGCATTCAGCTTTTGGTCTGACAAGATTTGCATCATCAAATCCTTACAAGAAAAAGCCTTAATATAATCTAAACCATAGGTGCAGCGTCACTCATGGCTGGGGCTCTTTCGGAATCCAATCCGTCATTTTGGTCCAGGCGCCGCTCCGGTATTTCCAGACGCCGTTGCCGCTGCTGTCATACTTCGTAAAGGTCCCCATGATAAAATCAGTGCCGGAACTGACGGCATCAGGGACCCAGTCCGAGATCCGCGTCCACGAGGAAGAAGTAGCGCTGTATTTCCAGACGCCATTGCCTGAACCGTAGTCTTTGAAAACAGCGATGAGTTCCTCCGTCCCCAGCTTTGCCATATCTGAGGGCACCCAGTCGGTCAAGCGCGTCCACGCGGAACCATTGTAGCTGTACAAACCGCTCTCCGATCCATGGCCTCCGAAGATCCCTGCCAGCAGCGTGTCGTCTTTCCAGGAAACGACTTTGCTCGGCGTCCAGTCCGTGATTCTCTGCCACCCACTGTTCTCATAAACCCAGACGCCGTTGCCGCTGCTGCCGTAATTCGTAAAGATGCCCACAAAACGATTTCCCCAGGCGCTCATTTTTCCCGGCGTCCAGTCCGTAATCCGGCTCCACGAGGCGCCATCATTATTTTTCCAGATCCCGTTTCCCGAGCTGTAACTGGTAAAGGAAGCATAGAGCTGATTGTCGGATGTGCCGTAAGGACCAACCGACGTCATAAGTGCGGGCAGCCAGTCCGTGATCCGGCTCCAACCGCTCCCGTCGTATCGGTAGATCCCACTGCTTGATCCGTGATCCGCGAAGCTTCCCGCCAGGTAAGCGCTCCCGTAAGCAAGCAAATCACTGGATATCCAGTCGCTGATTCTGCGCCAGGATGAGCCATCGTTAAGATAAACGCCGTTTCCCGTACCGTACTGATTGATGTTTACCACCATCCCATAGGTGCTGTAATTGATCATCTGTGCCGGCTGCCAATCGGAGAGCTTGCTCCAGTTAGTCCCGTTGTTGCTCCAGATCCCGTTTCCCGTTCCGTAGTCTGCAAAGACCGCCCCGACATTGCCGTTGCCCCAGGGTGTCGGGGCGGCGGCGGCGCGAACGGCGCCGTCGATGGAAATCGCCGGGTCGCCGTAGAGATTGAAATCCATAAAGTTCATCCAACTGTCGCCGCCCCAGCCGGCGCTCATTCGGCTCTTTTCGTCATACAGGGACTTCCCGGCCCGGACCTTGCCGACAATGTCTTTCATGTAATAATAGCCGATGGTGGCGTTATCCCCAAGGGACGTATTCGGCGACCAGTCGCCGATGGCATACCACGACACACGGCTGGCCGATATTGTGGTCACGGCGCCTCGCTTGAGGAGGGCATAGCCCATGTTATCGGTATTCTCGGGATAACCATTGTTGCAGGAACACTGGTAGGTAAAGGATGGATAGCTGTCGTTGAGATAGGAGTTGTCAGCGGAAGCAAAAATCAGCCCGTCATCGCAGGCCCCGCTTCCATAGCCGACCCCTGTTTCCGTGGCGCTGCCGTGGCCCCACCAGGTGACGATGCCATACTTGTTGTTCTGCCACCGGCTGCGGACGGCGTTGTTGATCAGATTTTCATTTGAACTGTAGCTGGAGGTGCAGCCTGTCGTCTTGTGCTGATAAAGGGTATAAGTCGAATAGCCGGCGCCGGTGAGATAATCGCTTTTCATTTTCTCTCCGAATGGTGCGCCGTCCGTCGTACTGTCCGAGTAACTCATGGGGAGGATTGCGGCCTTCCGCCAGGCCGTGTCGGTGGAATTCTCATAATCCATGATCTTTTGCAGGATGCCGTCCAGGGTAGAACTCCATCCGCTTTCACTTGCATAAACGGGAATTCGGCCCACATAGACCTCGGGGGTAAAGTCAACCCCCCCGGCGCCCCGGTCGCCGTTGTATTCCCCATAATAGCCGTTTCCATTCAGATCCCAGTTGCCGGTCAGATCGGCGTAGAAATAATCCGTCGGCGCTTCCTGATCGCTGCTCTCGCTCCGGCGGGGCCAACACATCTTCATGGGCACGTCGCCATTGGTCGGGTCGGGATTGCCGATAAGCAGGACATTCTGGATATTCTTACTTGAATAATTGGTCTTAAGCCACTGGCGGATCTTTTCCGCCGTGCCGTTCGGCGCCTGCCCCGTCAACGATCCATAAGTCGTTTCGGTGATGGTTTCAACGGAGTATCCCTTCGCTTGTTTATGGGTGACAAAACTGCTGAGCTTGGCGCTGCCGTTCTTGATCGCCTCCGTGGTGATGATCACGTAACTGGCATCGGCGTTTATACCCCGGTCCGATCCCGAAGGGATATACCATTGCCGGGCCTTTTCATAATTCTCAAACATCTGCTCCGCCTGTTGATCCATGACGGTATCCCGGAGTTCCGTTTCGACCTGTGATTGAGGCACGGGCAGGCGATTGTATGAAACCTTCACTTCAACTTCCTTCGCCGCCGTCATCTTTCCGGTTACCGGATTGTAGCGGAAAGGCATATACATGAGCCGCACAAAGCGCCACTTGCGCATCTGGGAATACGTGTCAAGCCGGGCCGGGGATACGGGGAAAAAGGCGCTGCTGCCGTAAACCACCATATCCTTGCCGTCCACGATCCGACTCGGATCTTTTCCCCAGGAAATGATCTTTTTCCCCCTGGACCAGGTTACCGGCGGCGGCATGGGGGCGATGATGTAAGTTCCCGTCAACTCCTCCTCATCGTCTCTTGTCACATGAACGCTGACGCTACCCATATCAACCGTCGGCGGCAGGGCGATATTGATCGACCGCATGGGCAGCGCCGGCTCGCCGGCAGCACCCGCCGTATCGAAACCAGCCACGTCCACCTTGTCAAATCCCCGGTTGTCCCTGGTCATCTGCCAGGAAGGCGTCTTGACTGTAAAGGTGAGGCTTTCGTCATATCCCTGGACTTCGCTATTTATAGCCGCTGGTCTTTCAGGAGATGCAATAGCTGTGGTCTTCCCTGATGGAGAGCCGTCGGCTGCCATGGATAGGGAACCGCCTGCCATAGTAAGGCAGATAAAAACCAAAGCCATGCCCAGGAGCAAAGTTCGACCACGCAGTTTTTTCAGAACCACATTTCCCATAATACACCCCCCTTTTTAGATAGGTATGTTTGTCACGTTTGACCTACTTTTATATGAAAATCCCCCCCCATCCCCTCTTTGTCAAAGGGGGATTTGCTCGTTGCGCCCGGATTCGGGCATAGGGGTTAATGAAATTTCCGGTCGCCGCTGCTGACCGCTTCTATCGCCCCGAATTTTTGTTCGTACTGGGCCAGATTGGAGTGAAGCGTCTCAATGATTCTCTTCATATGAGCAGGACTGACAATGATTCTTGAAGTCAAGTGAGTGCCGCTGGGTGAATTGAGGAGCCAGTCGAGAATAAATTCTTCGGAGCTATGGTTTACGAGCAGTGTATTTGCATATCTACCCCTCATCATCTCATCATTTGTATTGATCTGCACTGACTGAGCCTGTTCCATCTTAGCATGATCCGTCATGTTGTTTCCTCTTTCTAATTGTAATCAGGCAATATCCCTCTTTGAAATCATAATTCGCCCAAAACGCGTGCAGTTTCGAAATATTCACAATATTATTTCGAAACTGCTAAAAAATCAAGAGATCACCGGGCCCCGTGGGTATGCTGATCACCGTTTTTGCTTATCGCTTTACTTTGCGGGAATCCAATCGCTAATTTTGCTCCAGGAAGACCCATTATGCTTCCACAAGCCGCTCTGCACACCGTAATCCACAAAAGAAGCGGCAAAAAGATTGCTACTCTCCAGAAACTTCGTCGCGGCAATGGGGGTCCAGTCCGTGAGTTTCGTCCAGGAGGACCCGCTGCCGTTGTAACGCCAGAGGCCGTTGCCCGAACCGTAGCGGCTGAAGGAGGCGATAAAATATCCATTCCCCGTGGTTCTCATAAAATCCGGCACCCAGTCGGTAGTCTTGGTCCAGGAGGAACCTTCATGGATCCAGACGCCGTTGCCCGATCCATACTGGGAAAACTTCGCCGCTATTTGCGACGTTCCAAAGGGAACGATCATCTCCTCAGCCACCCAGTCCGTGAGCTTTGTCCAGCCACTCTCGCTGTATTTCCAGACACCATTGCCGGCACCGTAGTGGGAGAATTTCGCCGCAAAAACATCAGCCGACAGGGCCGCCATGCTGTCCGGCGTCCAGTCCGTCAGTTTCCGCCACGAAGAATCGGCGTACATCCAGACGCCACTCTCGCTTCCATAGGCGGTAAACTTTGCAATCAGGGAACCGCCCGCATAAACCATTTCCTCCGGCGCCCAATCCGTCAGCCGCTTCCATGAGGTCCCATCATATCTCCAGATGCCGTTATCCGATCCATACTGGGAAAACTTCACCGCCAGTTCGGTCCCGAAGGAAACCATGTCCTCCGCAACCCAGTCCGATATCTTGGTCCAGGAGGCGCCATTGTACTTCCAGACGCCGCTGCTGCCGCCGGAACTGCTGAAAGAAGCCAGGAAAGAGCCGCTCTGACTCCCCCCGTAGGCCATCATCCGGGCGGGCATCCAGTCGGTTAGCTTTGTCCAGTCGCTCCCGTCATATTTATAGATACCGTTGCCGCCGTCGTAATTCCTGAATACCGCCACGAGATGACCGTTCCCTAAACCGATCATGGATTCCGCACTCGGAGTGTCAATGAGTGGGTGGACAGTTTCGGCTTTTATGACGTCAGCACTTATCGCAAGAAGGATCAGAAAGGATAATCCAAGGACATAAACGGAAAATTTGCTTAGTTTTTTCAATGGAGGCTTCCTCACGGCAACAACATATAGATAACTCATCATATTTGTCGATCCAGTCGTAGTTATCACGTTGATTTCATCGCTGGAGAAACTGTGAGGTAAAAAGCACAAGTAACATTGAAAGACAAGCATAATTTTTGTAACGTTGTCCTGTAAATAACTATTCAATCGAATTTTTACACTTTATAATACAACAATTAAGCAAAGAGTGGTTGTTTCCCTATTGACAAAGTTAGTTGAAGGCTATATCTACGTCTTACGAGTTTTCTAATATTCTAGAGGAGGGTTTTTACTATGAGAGGAAGGCAATTATTAATGACATTAATCTATGGCATTGCTGCCTTGCAGATGGTCATGCTTCTCTGTGGATGTACAAATAAGTCAATCTCCGGCCCGGGTATAAATGCTGATCAGAAGATCGCTGCCGAACAAGGACCAACAACAACAGCAAGCCCCATTGGGCCTTCCAACAAGGAAACGCAGATATCACCGGCAATGCCGTCAGGAAAAGCGATCTCCGGCCCGTCTGTTAGCCCTGACCTAAACGCCTCAAGCCCCGGTCAAACCTCTTCTTCACCAGGGGCTCCCGGGAAAGCAACCATGGGGAACAAGGCAACCATCAAGAAAGATTATCTTGTAAAAAAAGGTGATTGTCTGTGGAATATCTCTAAACAGGAATCCATTTTCGGAGACGGATCTCGCTGGCCGGTAATCTTCAAAGCAAACAAGACAGAGATTAAAGACCCGAAGCTGATTTATCCGGGTCAGAAACTGCAGATTCCTGTCAATGACATAAGCAGAAAATCCATTTCCAAGTCGCCACAAAAGAGCGCCAAGGGTGCAACACCATCAGCACAGAAAAGAGTATTAAAGGGAGCAAAGTCGCCGTAAGCGCCCCATATGACATTACCCCCCCGCCCTAACCCTTCTGTTGAAGGGGGATAGAGATGATAACGTAATAGATTCTTTAGCATACAAGGGCATTTTCAGATGAAGGAAAAGTGTTTTTTCACAATAATTATCGGTGCGGCCTTACTGTTGGCGCTGACCGATTTCAGTGGATGCACTACGAAATCGTTTTCAGGATCGGGCGCCGGAGGAAATCAGGAGATTTCTCCAGGACCGCGAGTCATAGGTGCAGAAAACGTCATTGTACCCTCTAACAAGAAGACGGACAAATCGCCGGCCATAAGCTCAAAAGGGGCAACATCCTCCCCATCGGCAGGCAAAGCGGGTAAAACCAGTCCTTCACCAGGGACATCCCAAGGCCCTGCCCTGATTCAACCAAAGCAAAACCCGCTGCTCCCGGCAGACGGTAATGGACGGAAATAAGTAATTACAAACACTGGATTATTGGTCAATTTCGGAATGACAAAATCTGCAATTTTCGACTCTTTGCGAGCCGTCAAACACCATATCAGTCGAAATTTTTCCAATAAGGTAGCCACCTGCTGATAACCTCTTTCAGGGTTCCATCTTTCTTCCAACCTTCGAGCGTTTTATTGACCTGAACCAGAAATTGTTGGTCATCTTTCCGCACCGCCCAGGCGAGATGCTCTTCATTCAACGGTTCCCAAAAAACTCTCAAAACTCCTTCGTTTTCTGAGGCAAGCCAGGCTACGGAGGGTGCGTCATGGATAAACAGATCAATTCTTCTGTTGCTAAGGTAATAGGCCCCATCAGCTCCATCCTTCAAGGAAAGGATCGTTCCCGTTTTGGGGAAAGTATTGCGAACGAAAACCTCGCTGGTTGTTCCCTGGACAACTCCCACGGTATTAATGCCTTCCCGGATACGTTTCAATGAATTGAACTTGTTGGTATCTTCAGCACGGATCAGGGTCATTAGACCGATTTTGAGATAGGGGTCGGTAAAATTTATCCTGACCTTTCGCGCATCCGTGATTGTCATCCCCGACATGACAATATCAATTTTCCCGTCCATGAGAGCGTTAATCTGCCGGTTCCAATCTAATTCAACAAACTGGACCTTTTTATTCATGGCTGTTGCGAGGCGGCGCGCCAGATCCGCTTCCACCCCCTTGAGGTCATCCCCCGACTTGAAGATCATCGGGGGATAATTGGGCGTTACTCCCACATACAGTAAGGCAAGTTCAGGTTCTTTCGGAATAGCGTTTTTATCGACATCGGATTTAGCGTTTTGAGAGGTTCCGGTGCAGCCGCTAAAAATTAAAATCAGCAACATAAAAAGAAAAACTCTCAGAAAGGATTTCGGCATTAATTCCTCCTTCACCACCCTTGGAAGCGGATTCAACAACCCTCACAACCGAGCAAATTAGTACTTTCTAACAATAATGAGCGGCTATCGTTTTCGTGATTTGTTTTTTAACATAAGGGAGATGATGATGTCAAAAAATACTCACATCCTAAAAATAGTAATCATAACAACACACATTGAAGATAATAACCGGGAAGCTTCTGATGATGGTCATCTCCAATTTATCGCAATTTAATAAAAATTTTAATGTTTATGGAGTATTATACCAAAATGGGCTATAAAGTAGTTATATGTTATCTCAAAACTAATACAGAATAATTACAACATTTTACTATAAATCTGCTTGACAATTTTTGACGAAAATATTAGACGTCGCGCAATAGGATGGGGGATTTAGATGTCACTCTAATCGCCATTATTGCTACGTCTTATCCTCATGCTCTTCACCCACCTAGCCGTTGCACCTGCGGCATTAGTTAAGTTTCCTGAATATTGTATGTTAAAACAGCGTTGTCAAAATAAATCATCAGACATCATATCATGAGGAGGGGGATTATGAGGGGAAAGCTTTTCAAATGGAGTTTGATCAACCTGCTGATTTGCCTTTTAGTTTCAGTTTTTGCCGTTTCCGGTTTCGCTCAGGAAGGATCACAGGCGCCCATGAACCCGGACTTTCTTGAATACCTTGAAGCCATTCAAGCAACAGGGAAAGCTGCTGCGCCTCAACTACGCCTGACAGATGAAGGCTACGCTTTAGGATATATTCCCGGACCTTTTAATAGAAGTCATTTGCAAGGTCAGAAATCAGCATCGCAGGGCGTTTCCTATCCGGTTTCCTACGATCTTCGCAGTCAGGGGAAATTAACATCGGTAAGGGATCAAGGCTCCTGTGGCAGTTGCTGGACTTTTGCCACTTATGGATCTCTCGAGTCGAATATGTTGCCCGGTACGACGTGGGATTTTTCAGAAAATAATTTAAACACCGCCCACGGCTTTGACTGGAACCCATGCGATGGAGGTAATGCCGACATCTCCATGGCATATCTGGCCAGATGGAGCGGACCGCTCACGGAGACCCAGGAACCTTACAATGCTGCCGATACGACGCGCAAGGCAGTAACCTCACCCAATTCATCGCGACAGGGTAATGTTCTGCAAGCGTTAACGATCCCGTTAAGGGCAAGTTCTTCAGATAATGACAATATTAAAGCTGCCGTGACGAATTATGGTGCTGTATATACAAGTTTTTATTGGAACAGCGGTTATTATAAATCGGCGACGGCGGCATACTACTACAGTGGGTCAAGTTCGTCGAATCACGCGGTAGCCATTGTCGGCTGGGATGATAATTATGCGGCTTCAAATTTCGCCACCGCGCCTCCGGGGAACGGCGCCTTTATCGTCAGGAATAGCTGGGGGGCGTCATGGGGACAATCGGGCTACTTCTACGTTTCCTACTATGACTCCAAGTTTGGTAAATCCGAGAATGCAATTTTCAAAAACCTGGACAGGTCAGGGGCGTATCAAACCATCTATCAGTATGATCCCTTCGGGAACGTAGGTAATTACGGATATTCTTCCACAACCGGATGGTTTGCCAATGTATTTACCGCCACTGCAAGTCATGATTTGGGCGCAGTTGGCTTTTTCACCGCCCAGACTAATTCGAGTTACGAAATTTATATTTATACAAATGTTACCAGCGGGCCCCGGACCGGCACGCTCACTGCGTCCAAAACAGGCACCCTGAGTGACGCCGGATACAATTATGTAACTTTATCCAGTGCGGTTCCCCTTACTTCCGGACAGAAATTTTCCATTGTTGTAAAGCTGACAACTCCCGGTTATAACTATCCTGTGCCGGTCGAATACAGCTATTCCGGTTATTCCAGTAACGCCACGGCGAGTCCGGGGCAGAGCTATATGAGTAGTGACGGCAGTTCCTGGTCCGACGCCACAACGGCGGTCAACTCGACGGCCAATGTTTGCGTAAAGGGTTATGCGGGGACTGCGGGCGGTAATAGCGCACCTGCTACGCCGACTCAGACAAGTCCTGCAAGCGGCGCTACGGGGCAGAGTCTGACGCCTACCATGCAGGCCTCTGCTTTTTCCGACCCTGACGCCGGTGATACCCATGCAAACAGCCAGTGGCAGGTATCGCGGAACAGCGGCTTTACGGATTTGGCGTGGGACAGCGGCGAGGGCTATGCAGCCGGCGTCCAGGTTACAGTACCTTCCGACAGATTGACGGGAGGCACGACTTACTGGTGGCGCGTCCGTTATAAAGACAACCATGGTTTATGGAGCAATTACCAGTCGTCGCCGTGGTCCTTTACAACAGGAGGCGGTATTACCTTGGGTGATGCTTTGGACAATACCTCGGTAACATGGACGACGGGCGGCAGCGCGAACTGGCGCGGTCAAAGCCAGACCAAGCATGATGGCGTGGACGCCGCCCAGAGCGGTGTAATCACGGACAGCCAGGAGAGCTGGGTGCAGACGACGGCAACCACCGGGGCAGGAAATTTTAGCTTCTGGTGGAAGGTCTCTTCTGAATCCGGTTATGATTATTTAGAATTCTATATTGACGGCGTTCTGCAGCATTCCATTTCCGGCGAGGTGGACTGGCAGCAGAAAACTTATTCCATAAGCTCCGGTTCTCATACGTTCAAATGGAGGTACTACAAGGATGGATCCGTCAGTACAGGTTCCGACGCCGGCTGGGTAGACCAGGTTGTCATTCCGGGCCAAACCTGCACCTATACCCTCAATCCGACGAGTAAAAGCTTCCCTACTGCCGGCGGTACGGGGACGGTCGAAGTTACGACTCAGAGCGGCTGTACCTGGGATGCAACGAGCAATAACAGTTGGATCTCTATCGATTCCAGCTCCAGCGGTTTCGATTCCAGCTTCAACACCGACGCCAGCGGTTGGACACAGCACTACGGAACCTGGACGGTGGGCAGCGGCTCGTACAACACCCCCGGCGTCGTCAATTATTACTCCTCGGCAAGTCATGATGGTGACTACAGTAACTTCACATACCGGGCATCGGTAAAACGCGATGGCACCCTGACAACCGTAAGCAACATCTTTGTTCGCGGTACACCCGAACCATTAACCTCAGACAAAAAAGCTTGGAACAATGGATACGATTTCGGATATGGCAACCAGGCAAGTGATACGGAATACAGGATAATTAAGTGGGTTAATGGGGTTTCCACAACGTTGCAGCCATGGACAGCAACATCAGCCATCAATCCCCGTAGCTGGAATGAGCTGAAGGTAGTTGCCAGCGGAACGAGTTTATCATTTTACATAAACAATGTCCTCGTCTGGCAGGGAACGGATAGTTCGCTTACGACGGGGCGGGCTGGCGTCGGCATGTATAGCGATGGCCAATCAGGAGCCGATTTCCATGTGGACTGGGCTACTCTGACGACATCCGCCTCAGCAGTGTCCGCATCTTCATCGGATGTTATCAGTCCTGCGCAACTGGCTTTGAATCAGGCGGCATCAAAAGATCCGGCGAATCTAATGAATCCGAGTGGGTTCAAAGGTAACGCAACTGTTGTAAACAAGAGCAAGGGCGCAGTCCAGGTGGATGCTCAGCCCATTCCCATGCCCCCAAATGTTGGCGCCACGGGTAGCGGCACGGTAAATTATACGGTCGCCCAAAATACCGGCGTGGTGCGTGACGGCTCCATAACTATTGCCCAGCAGAATTTTCCCGTCCATCAGGAAGGCGCCGGCGTTACCTTGGGGGAAGCTCTAGACAACACTTCGTTAACATGGACGACGGGAGGCAGCGCGAACTGGTACGGTCAAACCCAGACCAAGCACGATAGCACAGACGCCGCCCAGAGCGGCGCTATTACCGACAGCCAGGAGAGCTGGGTGCAGACGACGGTTAACAATCAGGGAACTTTGAGCTTCTGGTGGAAGGTCTCTTCCGAATCCGGATATGATTTCTTGGAATTCTATATCGACGACGTTCTTCAGCACTCAATTTCCGGTGAGGTGGACTGGCAGCAGAAAAGCTATAACATCGGTTCCGGTTCGCATACACTGAAATGGAAGTATCGCAAGGATGGGTCCTTAAACAGCGGCTCTGACGCCGGATGGGTGGATCAGGTTGTCTGGACACTCAATACCTGCACATATACCCTCAACCCGACTAGCGCTCATTTTACAGCCAGCGGCGGTACGGGGACGGTCGATGTTACGACCCAGAGCGGCTGTGAATGGAATGCAACGAGTAATAGTGATTGGATCACAATCGATTCCAGTGGAAGTGGTTTCAATTCCGACTTCAACAGCAACGCCAGCGGCTGGACGCAACACTCGGGAACCTGGACGGTGGGAAGCGGCTCGTACAACACCCCCGGCGTCGTTGGCTATTACGCCTCGGCGAGTCAAGACGGCAACTACAGTAATTTCACATATCGGACATCGGTAAAACGTGAAGGACTTGATACCAACGCAAATAGTATCTTTATACGCGGTACGCCTGAACCCTTGTCGTCCGATGGTAAGTATTGGAACGATGGATATGATTTCGGATTTGCCAACAATGGTTCCTATCGGATAGTGAAGTTCATTAATGGCTCTGTCACATGGTTGCAAGATTGGACAACTTCATCAGCCATCAGTGCGACTGGATGGAATGAACTGAAGGTCGTCGCCAGCGGCAGCAGGTTGTCCTTTTACATCAACAATACCCTTGTCTGGGAGGGAACTGATACTTCGCTTACGACAGGGCGGGCCGGCTTCGGCATGTATGCCGGTGAATCAGGACAGCAATTCCATGTGGATTGGGCAACCTTGACCACCTCCACTTCTGCAAGTTCCGCTTCTTCATCGGATGTTGTAAGTCCCGAGCAACTGGCCTTGAACCAGGCGGCGTCTCAAGATCCGGCAAATCGTCTGAATCCATATGAGTTCAAAGGCGCCGCAACAGCTGTCAATAAGAGCAAAGGCGCCAAACAGGGTGAGATTCAACCCATCCCCATGCCGAAAGTAGGCGCCACGGGCAGCGGTACCGTGTATTATACGGTCGCCCAAAATAACAGCGCAGCCCGGCCTGGCTCCATGACTATTGCTGCAACTACTTTCAACGTCGATCAAGATGCAGCAGTGGTTTTACCCACGGTTACAGTTACAGCTACAGATTCTTCAGCTACGGAGGGCGGCGATACGGGTACCTACCGGATCAGCAGCACGGGGGATACCGGTTCCGCGTTGAGCGTCTATTACGCCATGAGCGGCACGGCGGCTTGCGGTTCCAGCGGTGATTACACCTTATCAAGCGGTTGTACGGGAGCGGCAACGATTGCCGCTGGTCAGACGTATGTGGATGTCACTTTGACCGCCTTGACGGATACTGTAGTAGAGGGAACAGAGACGGCTATTATGACCATCTCCTCCAACAGCGGCTATACGGTCGGCTCGCCGAGCAACGCAACCGTGAACATTGTCAATGTGGATCCCAAGCCTACGGTAACAGTCTCGGCAACTGATTCTTCAGCGACAGAGGGTGGGGATACGGGTACCTACCGGATCAGCAGATCAGGCGGCAACGCATCCTCGACTTTAAGCGTTTATTACACCATGAGTGGCACGGCCACCTGCGGCGGCGGACCCGGCGGCGACTACACCTTGCCCGGCGGCTGCGGGGGACCGGTGACGATTGCTGCAAATACCACTTATGTCGATGTCACATTGACTGCCGTGCGCGATAGTATATCAGAGCCCACCGAGACGGCTGTCATGACCATCTCTTCCAACAGCGCCTATACGGTCGGCTCGCCGAGCAACGCAACGGTAAACATCGCCAACAGGAACAGCCTGCCTCCCAATACCCCGACGGGCAGTGGGCCTGCCAACGGTTCAACAAACGTATCACTGACTCCCACATTGCAGGCATCGGCGTTCTCCGATCCTGATGCGGGTGATACCCACGCAAAAAGCCAATGGCAGGTTGCAAAGAATTACGGATTTACGGATCTCGTCTGGGATAGCGGTGCCGTAAGTGGAAGCACCCAGGCAGCTGTTTCCAAGGGGTTGTTGAATGACAATACTACCTACGGGTGGCGCGTAAGATATCAGGACAACTACGGCGTCTGGAGCAGTTGGAGCAGTCCCTGGTCTTTCACGACCGGAAGTGCAACCAACGAAATCGGCGCCCCAATTTCCTGGAGCAGCAGCAAGATTGCCGCCCTCTTCGCTGATTATGGAGGGGACAGCGGCATCTGGAGTCATGACGGCAATAGCTGGAACAGACTAACAGATTGGAAGCCCGCTGGTATGATCTCTTATGGAACCAGCGGCATCCTGGCGACCTTCAATGCTTATGGTTCCGGGAACGGTCTCTACAAATATGACGGTTCTTCCTGGAGCATGATGACAAACTGGGTTCCCAGTCAGATGATCTCTTATGGAAGCAACATGGCCGGGGTCTTTGACGGTCACGGAGGGGACAGCGGTTTGTACAGGCATAACGGTTCGTCCTGGAGCAAACTGACAGACTGGTTGCCCGATACCGTAGTTACCACGGGGAGCAATGAGTTGGTGGCGTTGTTCAGTCAATACGATTCCGGAAATGGTTTGTGGCGTCATGACGGCAGTGGCTGGAACAATCTTACGAGTTGGCTGCCTGAGACAATAACCGCCTGGGGAAGCAGACTGGCAACCGTCTTTACAAATTACGGCGATAGCAATGGATTATGGATCTACGAAGGATCATCATGGAAAAAAGCCACGGACTGGTTGCCGTCAAAGGTAATCTCCTGGAAGGGGGACGCACAATTAGCGGCGGTCTTTGCCGATTATGGTTCGGGCAACGGTATCTGGAGCTATGACGGTTCATCATGGAAGAAATTGACAGACTGGATACCCTTGGACATGACAAAGCTGGGCACAGATGAAATCGCCGCCGTTTTCGATGACGATGGTATTCAAAGCGGGAACGGGATCTGGAAATACAACTTCACCAGCCAATCCTGGCAATGGGTTACGGACTGGGTTCCGGCGGCAATAAGTTCCAGTGGCGATTACCTCAACGGCGTCTTTGACGACTATGGTTCCGGCAACGGCGTCTGGAAATACAGAAACGGTAACTGGAGCAGGCTGACGGACTGGACGTCAAATAAACCAAAACCTTAGCGGTTATGGAGTAATTTGCCCAATAACTCTATGCTGTGAATCTTAACCCCCGGTCCTCAGGAAGATGCGAAGAATCTTTCTGAGGCCGGGGTTTTGTTTGCGATAAATAAACTCTCCTCCCCTGCCATCTTACCCCAAGGGAAGTAATTGCCAGCCTGGACGGAAATATTTTCCCTTTCCATCAATGAACTATAGACAGTTAATAATTGTTTGGCATGCATACAGAGCCGTTACCCATAAATTCTTGAAACAACATCTTTGTTTAAATCATAAATAGTCGTATATTCAATCAATTAGAATATGTATTTTTGAACTTCCGATTATAATAAGATATCCACAGAACAAAAACTAAGAAAGGGCACAAGAATTGCTAACTCTTAAAAACAGATGCTGATGATAGAATAATTTAAGGAGGTCGATCAAAATGAACACATCCATGCAAATCCTCGACAGTCACAGACCCATTCTTATTGGTGGAAGTAGTACACAATCAGACATAATAATATCTACCGGGCAAGAAAATGGTGTTAAATCTACCGGCTCCTTTCAGGACATTTTACAACAGGTGGTCAGCACTGAAGGATCATCGCTTATTGAATCGATGGGGATGAAGACGTCCGCTCTTACACCTCCGAGCACACCCGGGATCACACCTCCCAGTATCCCCGGAATCACGCCACCCATCACTCCTGGAATCATGCCTCCAAACACACCCGGAATCACGCCCACCAACCTGTATGCTGAGATCGCTCCTCCCTGCACACCTCCTGGTATTGTGCCACCTGGTACACCCCCGGGGATCACTCCACCCAGTACTCCCGGTAACACGCCGCCGAACACGTATGCTGATAATAATCCGCCTTGTTCAACCGCCGATGCTGGTCATTCTCGCTTATATGCGGAGCAGTATCCTGCACTAAGTCAGCAAAAGCAGAAATATTCCAATCAAGAATTGGCATCAAACGCCTTACCGGGTGAAAATGCTTTCAATTCAAGCAATGATTATTTAAACTCATTTTTATCAAAGTATCAAAGTAATGACGTTGATATGTTGCTTGAAAGTCTTAAATATCAATCATTTCTTAACAACAAAAATGAAGGTTTTAAATTTTTCGGATGATTTGTAATCACAAAGCAAGTCCCAACAGGAATCATCAATGGATAATTTAACGGTTTCGTTGTAGCCAGTTCCCCAATACCATTGACTTAAATCACTAAGCCACCCCTCTTTATTTAATAGAGGGGTGGCTGTCCCTTCTCGATATACCAATAGCTATAATTGTTATTTTTTTATTGTAAATTGCTCGTAGATGTGGCATGAGATGTCTCACTTGAGGAGGGTGGTTATGACCTATGAAAAGGGGAAGATTTATAACATCTCCATCATTGACTTTCGGCAAGATCCAAAACAGCCGAGAAAATTCATGGACCCCCAGGCCCTGGATGAATTGGCTGCATCCATCGCCAAACATGGGATATTGGAGCCGGTGCTGTTTCGGGAAGGCGACAGCCAACAGGGCTATGTAATCGTCGTCGCCGGAGAGCGGCGGATCGAGGCGGCGAAAAAGGCCGGCCTGCTCATTATCCCGTCACTCTATGTCGATGGCAACGCCGCCGAGATCGCCTTGGTGGAAAATCTGCTCCGCCAGGATTTGACCCCCATCGAGGAGGCCGAGGGTTTCAAAAACCTCATGACGGAACAGAATTACAACCAGGAACAATTGGCCGGCATTATCGGCAAGCCCCGGACAACGATCAATGAAACGCTGCTGCTGAACAGATTGCCCCAGGAGGTGCGGGATGATTGCCGCAGCAACCCCAAGATTCCCAAATCTTCCCTCGTGGAGATTTCCCGGAAGAAACAGGACCGGTCCATGATTTCGGCCTACGCCAAACTCAAGGAGCAGCTCCAGAAACAACAGGAAGGCCGCAAGCAGCGGGTCGTCATCGAAAAGAGCCCGGAAGAAATCTGCCAGTGGCTGCAAAAGACCGGTGAGAAGATAAGCGCTATCGATACTGTAAACTGGACGGAGGAGCAGCGGCTCGCCTACAACGAGACACTGATGACCCTTCAGGAGATCCTACAGCAGCAGCGGGAGTCTTCAGAAAGGGGCGAACAGCCGCCAAGCAAAGAGCTGGCGTGAAGACTGACGCCTTCGTAAAAAGTCGTAATTTGCCATATTTCGTCATTCCGGCGAAAGCCGGAAATCGAAGATTAATGTTCACAATCCAGGTATTTCAACGAGTTCTGGACCCCGACTTTCGCCGGTGTTACAGCGGTTCTGACTTTTTACGAGGTCGCAAATACTGACCAGCGGTCATTTTTCCGGAAAGAAAATTTTTTGCCGGTCGGTTGATTACTGAATGATATCGTAGGCTTTGATAGTGCCGAAATTTCGTCATCATTTTTTTGGGAGTGCGGCACATTACTCAATAACAAGCAGATGAAGCGTCAATTTGCAGAATCTGTTATTATTTGCATGAATTGCGAAACAACTTGTGTTAGACAGGGGACGAAAAATTCTGGAGGTTAATCATTTATGAAGGTATTGGTGACAGGCGCTGCTGGTTATATCGGTTCTATACTGTGTGAGCACCTTCTGGATCGGGGTTACGAGGTAACGGTTGTAGACAATCTGATTTACGGACAATACAGCCTTTTTCATCTCTGCGCCAACCCAAAGTTTGATTTTGTATACGGAGACGCCCGGAACGAGGCGCTCATGAAATCCCTCATCAGTCAGGCGGATGTCATCATCCCGCTGGCAGCCATCGTGGGAGCTCCCGCCTGCGACCGGGACCCGATCCAGGCAACGACCATCAACCTGGACGCCGTCAAGCTTATCAACCGGTTGCGAAGTCAACAACAGCTTGTCGTCTATCCCACTACCAACAGCGGTTATGGAACAAGATCCGGCGATGTGTTCTGCACCGAAGATACACCTTTGGAACCAATCTCCCTCTACGGTGAAACCAAGGTTGACGCCGAGCAGGAACTGCTTGGCAGCAACAATGCGATCACGCTGCGCCTTGCCACTGTGTTCGGCATCTCCCCCCGGATGAGGATTGATCTGCTGGTCAATCATTTTGTCTATGCCGCCGTTACCGACGGCTATCTCGTCATCTTCGAAAAGGACTTCAAGCGGAACTACGTTCATATCCGCGACGTAGCCGACTGCTTCGTATTTGCCATCGAGAATTCGGGAAAGATGATCGGGCGGCCCTTCAATGTCGGCCTGGACAGCGCCAATATGTCCAAAGAAGAACTGGCCCTCACGATCAAGAGGTACGTCCCTAAACTTTATATCCACTTCTCTGAAATCGGCAGCGACCCTGACAAGCGCAATTACATAGTTTCCAACCAGCGCCTCCGTGAGGCGGGCTTCGAGGCCAAACGTACCCTGGATGAAGGAATACAGGAACTAATCAAGGGTTATAGGCTCCTTGGCCGCATGGTCATGAAAAATGTCTAAGCAAAAGTCTCTGCCCACCGCCACGCTGATTCTCGCCGGCGGTCTTGCCACACGGCTCCAGTCCGTGGCAGGGGATACGCCGAAATCCCTCATGCGGGTGGCAGGGCGGCCGTTTATCGAATGGCAGTTCGATCAGTTGAGAGACAACGGTCTGAACGATATCGTCCTGTGTGTCGGCCACGGCGCCGGGAAGATCAAGGATCATATCGGTGACGGTTCCAAATGGAACATCGCCATCCGTTATTCTCACGAAAACAAACCACTGGGAACGGCAGGGGCCATCCGGCACGCTCAAGGCATGCTCGGCACGGACCCTTTTTTTGTGCTCAACGGCGACTCCTTTGTCTCCTTTACAGCGTCGGAGGTTTTGAGATTCCACCGGGGAAAACAGGCCGCCCTGACCCTGGTCCTCGCCGAGGTTGAAGATGCAGCACGCTTCGGTTCGGTAGCGATCAATGAAAATGGAGAAATCCTGAATTTCGATGAGAAGGGTAAAAGCGGCAAGGGCCTGATCAACGCCGGTGTTTACCTCATCACTCAGGACGTTCTCCATTCCATACCGGAATCACGGGCCGTATCTATCGAAAAAGAGGTCTTTCCCCGTTTTGTCGGGTCCGGTTTATACGGGATGGTCACCGCGGGTCCCTTCATAGATATCGGGACTCCGGAATCCCTCCAGTCGGCAGATAGATTCTTTTTCGGGAACGAGGACAGCAAAACATGATCATCACCAAAACGCCTCTGCGAATCAGCTTCCTGGGCGGTGGCACGGATTATCCGGATTATTTTCGAGACAACGGCGGTCAGACCCTCGGCGCGGCTATTGACAAATACTCCTATGTCACGGTCAACCGCTTGGCGCCGCTATTCGACTATAAAATCCGCATTGGCTATTCACGCACGGAGCTCGTTTCCGCTGTCGATCAGATCCAGCATCCCTCCGTCCGGGAATGTCTGCGTCTCCTGAATCTGAAAGAGCATATCGAAATCGGCTATGGCGGAGATCTGCCGGCGCGCAGCGGCCTGGGATCTTCATCCTCCTTCACCGTAGGACTGCTCCACGGACTCCATGCCCTGAAGGGTGAATTGGTTTCTCACGAGCAATTGGCCCGGGAGGCCGTGCATGTAGAACAGGAGATGATCAGGGAGCGGGTAGGCGTACAGGATCAGTACATCTGTGCCTTCGGAGGCCTCGTGAAGATCTGCTGCAACAAAAATGGCAGAATCGACGTAAAACCCATTCCGCTTGCCCCATCACGTCTGGTAGAGCTAAAAAGACACATGCTCCTGTTTTACACCCGCATCAACCGCCAAGCCCATGACGTCCTCGATGATCAGATCGATAGGACAAAAAATGGTAAGAATAATGAATATCTGTGGGCAATGGAACAACTTGTGGACGAAGGATTGAAGGTGCTCACGGGAAACGGCGATATCAGAGAATTCGGAAGGATCCTTCACGAATCCTGGCTTTCTAAAAGGCAGCTTTCTAAAAAAGTCAGCAGTGAAAAGATCGATGCGTGGTATGAACAGGCCAGGAAGGCGGGGGCTTTGGGAGGAAAACTCCTCGGGGCGGGGGGCGGCGGGTTTCTCCTCATCTTTGCCAGACCGGAAGAACAAGCAAAAATCATCGGAGCTGTTCCGGATCTGGTCCCCGTTAATTTCGATTTCGATTTTACGGGGAGTACGCTCCTGTTCTACAAACCATAAAAGAGAAAAGGAAACTATCGTACAGATGCCTACAACTAAAAATTTCTGGGAAAAGAAGAATGTTCTGGTGACGGGCGCCTTGGGATTCGTAGGCAGAAACCTCGTTCCCCTGCTTCGGGAACAGGGCTGCACACTCCTGGCACCTTCTTCTCGGGAATATAACCTCCTGGAACAAGAACAGATCCGCCGTCTTCTCACCGATACGGCGCCGGATATCGTGTTCCATTTGGCCGGACTTGTCGGCGGCATCCTGGCCAACAGGAATTATCCCGCCGATTTCTGCTATCAGAATCTTCTCATGAACACCATGATGATGCACGAATCCTGGCGGGCGGGGACAAAAAAGTACATCACCCTCATCGGCGGTTGCAGTTATCCGGCAAACGCTCCCAGCCCCATCGGGGAGGAGGAGCTCTGGAACGGCTATCCCCAGGAGGAAAGCGCCCCTTACTCGGTGGCAAAAAAGATGAATGTCGTCCTGGCGGAGTCATATCGCCGGCAACATGGATTCAAGGCTATCGTCCTTGTTCCCGGTAATGTCTATGGTCCCTTCGATAATTTCGACCTGAACAATTCTCATGTAATTCCTGCCCTTATCCGCAAGTTTTACGAGGCGAAAGAGCAGGGACGTGATGAAGTCGTCGCCTGGGGAACAGGCAAGCCGGTACGGGATTTCATTTATGTGGAAGACGCCTGCCGGGCCATCGTAACCGCTGCGGCGTCATACGACGAAAGCGGCATCATCAACATCTCCTCCGGAGAACCGACTACGATCCGGGAGCTTACCGAGGTGGTGGCGGAGTTGGTCGGTTACCGGGGCAAGATCGTCTGGGATGCATCCAAACCGGACGGGCAGTTATACAAAGGCTTTCAGGTGGAACGGATGAAAAGGTTATTGAACTTTCAGCCGCCCACGTCCCTGCGGGTCGGCATCGCCAAGACCATCGACTGGTTCATCAAGAACCCCAAAAGCGTCCGGAAGGATGTTCCCGTCACCGCCGCCAGCCCCAGGGATAGGGATGCTACGGCACGATGAAAGAAAAACCATTGCCCAAAATACCTTTCTTTTTCACCCACATCAGCGAAAAGGCCATCGCCGAGGTCACCTCCGTCCTACGTTCGGGATGGCTCAATGAAGGCGAGGTCGTTAAATTATTCGAGCAGAAACTGGCAGATGTCTTGGGGGTTTCCCACCCCGTAACAGTGAACAGCGGCACCTCGGCCCTCCATCTGGCTCTCGTCCTGGCCGGTGTCGGACCGGGAGATGAGGTTATTGTTCCGCCCCAAACCTTTATCGCCACGGGTCTCGTGGTCCTAATGACCGGCGCCCGGCCTGTCTTTGCCGATATCGATCCGGAAACGGGAAATATCCACCCCGATGCCATTGTCCCCCGAATTACTTCCCGGACCAAGGCCATCATACCGGTGCACTGGGGCGGCTATCCCTGCGATCTTGATGAAATTCACGCCATCGCCGGACAATTCCGCCTCACGGTAATAGAAGATGCCGCCCACGCCCTGGGGGCCATTTATAAAGGAAGACCCATCGGCAGTATTTCACGATACACGGCCTTTTCCTTCCAGGCCATCAAGCATCTGACCACGGGAGACGGCGGCATGTTGTGCTGCCGTGATGCCGAAGACGCCCGGGAAGCCACAATCCGGCGTTGGTTCGGGATCGACCGCACCGATATGAAACGCTCCATCCTTGGCGACCGGGGTTATGATATCTCCGTCCTCGGTTTCAAATATCACATGAACAACGTGGCCGCCGCCCTCGGGGTCGGTAATCTGACCGACTTCCCGGAACGACTCACCAGACGGAGAAAGATCGCCTGCTATTACCGGGAAAGGCTTGCCGATATGCCCGGCCTTGCCCTGCTCAGATCTGAAAACGACAGAATACACGCCTATTGGCAGTTTTCACTCCTCGTTGATGACCGGCTTGATTTCGTAACAAAGCTCTCCGAGCAGGGAATCCCAGCCTCCGTAATCGATCTGCGCATCGATACGAATTCCGTTTTTGGCGGTATTCAGAACGATCTTCCCGGGCAGCGGTATTTCAACGAACGGCATCTTGCCCTACCCTGCCATGAGGGACTTGCTGACACTGACGTTGATCATATCGTCGACACCATTCGCAAGATAAGGGGACCATCATGAAACATCCCGAATATGACTACTCTTTGCTCCGTTCCTGCGGCGAAGATATCTTTGTCAGCGCTCATGCCTTTTTCCGCCGCCCCCATCTTGTTTCCATCGGCAGCCATGTGGCGGTGGATTATGGCGTCTATTGCACTACTGCCGCAGAAATCGGCGATTATATACATATTGCCCCTTATGTAACCATTATCGGCGGCGAGAAGGGACTCCTGAAAATGGATCATTTTACGACGATTGCTGCGGGGAGCCGGATAATTTCGGCAAGCGACGAGCATTTAGGGGCCGGTTTCGTCGGACCGACTA
>Ga0247842_10000405_pt1 | contig 92323 bp, 87 predicted proteins | sample LaCruzMarch2015__3_FD_192411 | JGI IMG/M metagenome (GOLD analysis project Ga0247842, IMG submission 192411) | Freshwater microbial communities from meromictic Lake La Cruz, Castile-La Mancha, Spain - LaCruzMarch2015_19m | ecosystem: Environmental > Aquatic > Freshwater > Lake | place: Spain... | reverse complement strand
GACCGTGTGCGAGCCTCAGACCATCTCGTGGTACTTGTACGAGATCTTGACCTTGGCGCGATACGCCACGATCTGCTTGTTGTCGATCTTCATGTCGAACTGGATGACCTCGGCGACCCGCAGGTCCTCGCGATGGATGCCGGCCTTCTCGACGGCCGTCTTGGCGGCCTCTTCCCACGAGGTCGGGCTCGAGCCGATGATCTCCATGACCTTGTAGACGCTGGTCGACATGCGTGCTCCTTCGCTGGGCGGCGTGACGTGATGGCGCAGGATGCCTGCCGGCGAGCGCAACGTGGACCTCACGCCCTTGGGCGACCGCGGGCCTCGTGCTCCCACCCCCGGTCGCGGCGAGCGCCCCAGGGGTGCCCGAACATCCGTCCGCCCCCGCTGCTACTCTGAGTCTCGAACACCGCCGCCGGTTGCCGGCGCCGCGCCAGGCGCCGCGCAGCGCGCGTGCGACCGGTCGCTGCAGACCACGTGTCGCCATGCGTCCGGCGGCGGCGTTCGCTACTCTATCCTCCGGCCGGCAACGCCCGCCCGCGACGCCGACCGCCACCGACCTCAAGGAGGCCGCCATGCCGCAGGCCAGCGTCACTGTCCCCGTCGATGCGCAGTTGCACTGGGTCGTGCGCGTCCCCGAGATCCTCGCCGGCGCCACGCGCGCGTCCTCACCGGCGCAGCTGGCACGGCTTGGTGCGGAGCTCGACGCGCTGCGGGCCGCCGTGGATGAGGCCGCGCGCGCCGACGTCATGGTGGGGGCCATCACGCGCGCCGTGATCGAGCTCCTCAGCGAGCCTCCCGAGCTACCGTTCATCGGCGAGCCGTTCGGCGGCGAGGGCGGCACCGACTGACACCCCGGCGCGCGGCTGCGCGGTCCGCGGCGGCGCCGCCTCCCGTCTGTCGTCCCGGAGCGGCTGAGACCTAGAAGACCTGCGGCACGAACGTCTGCGAGTCGATGGGCGGCCGCACGTAGCCTCGGTCCGGCGGCAGATCGGGGAGCTTGAGGCCCTTCGGGGTGACGTCCTCGTAGGGGATCATGCTCAGCAGGTGGTGTATACAGTTGAGCCGCGCGCGGCGCTTGTCGTCGGCGTTGACCACCCACCAGGGCGAGTCCTTGGTGTCGGTGTAGCTGAACATCTCGTCCTTGGCCTGCGAGTACTCCACCCAGCGCAGGCGGCTCTCGAGGTCCATCGGGCTGAGCTTCCACTGCCTGAGCGGGTCCTTGACGCGCGCGTGGAAGCGCTTGTCCTGCTCCTCATCACTCACGCTGAACCAGTACTTCACGAGGATCACCCCGCTGCGGATGAGCATGCGCTCGAACTCGGGGCAGGAGCGGAAGAAATCCCACACCTCGTCCTCGGTGCAGAAGCCCATCACGCGTTCGACCCCGGCGCGGTTGTACCAGGAGCGGTCGAAGAGGATCATCTCGCCGCCGGCCGGCAGGTGCTCGACGTAGCGCTGGAAGTACCACTCCGTCTTCTCGCGGTTGCTGGGCGTGGCCAAGGCGGCGATGCGCACGGCGCGTGGATTGAGGTGCTCCGTGAAACGCTTGATGGTGCCGCCCTTGCCGGCGGCGTCGCGGCCCTCAAAGATCACCGCGACCCTCAGGCCCTCGTGTTTGATCCACTCCTGGAGCTTGACGAGCTCGACCTGGAGCGTGTGGAGCTCCGCCTCGTAGACCTCGCGCTCCATCTTCTTGTGCGGCGAGCCGTTGGCGTGTTCGGGCTCGTCGGCCTTCTTCCTGGGCTTGTCGGGCGTCATGGAACCCCCTCCGGCATGGACTTCGCGGTCGTGCCCATCATAGTGCAGCGGCGGCGTCAACGGGAGTGTGCGCGTGTGCCCGCGAGCACGGCTGGAGTGTGCGCGTGTGCCCGCGAGCACGGCCGGAGTGTGCGCGTGTGCCCGCGAGCACGGCGGGGGCGCGCGCAGGCCGGGGGGCGCGGCGGTCTCCCCGGCCTGCCCGTAGTATCCTTCCTTGAAGCGAGCAGCGCGGAGCGGAGATCCTGTGGAGCTGACCACCCTTTCACTCGAGGCCGAGCTGGCCGCGATCGCGGAGAACGCCGAGCCCGGCCGCAGCGCCCAGATCGCCATCAGGCACTGGGGCTGGGACGGCCGCGGCGGCGCGACGCTCGAAGCCACCGGGCGCGAGCTCGGCGGCATCACCCGCGAGCGTGTGCGGCAGCTCTGCGAGCGCCTGGCGACACGTATTCGGGCGGCGGCGAGCGCCGAGGGCGCGGCCGGGGCGGGCGGGCGCGGGGCGGGCGGGCGCGGGGCGGGCGCCACCGGCGGAGCCGGCGCGGCCCTCGCGACGCCCATCCCCGCGCCGGCCCTCGAGCGCGCCCTCCTGCAAGCCGCCGGCGCCGCGCCCACCACGGCGCAGGACCTGGCGCGCCGCCTGGCCGACGAGCACGTGGCGGCGCGGCCCTTCGACCCCCACGGCCTCCTGACGGCCGCCGGCGTGCTCGGTCACGAGGCGCCGTTCATCCTGGACACGGTCAAGAACGTGCGCGTCGTCCTCCCCGATCCCCCCGACCCGACCGCCGACGCGGCTGAGGCGATCGCCGCCATCGTCGATGTCGCGCGCGCCATCGTGCGCCGCGCCGGAGCGGCCCGGGTGCGCGACGTCACGGGCCGCGTCGCGGCGAGCCTGGCCGTGTGGGTGGACGACGATCTTGTCAGCGCCGTGGTCTCCGAGCCTGCGGACTTCGTCTGGCTGGAGCGGCGCAGCGGCTGGTTCTACCTGCCGTCGGTGGCCAGGAACGCCGTCGTGTCGCGGGTGCTCAAGGTGCTCAGCGTCGCGGGCCGGCTCGACCTCGCGGACCTGCACGCCGGCATCCGCCGGGACGAGCGCATGAAGGAGCTCGTGATGCCGGCGTACATCCTCGGCGAGCTCTGCGAGCGCATCCCAGGCGTCGCTGTGGAAGACGGCCGTGTGTACGCGCGGGAGCCGATCCGGCCACGTGACGTGCTCGAGACCACCGAGCTGACGCTGGTGAGGATCCTGATGGAGCACGGCGGCGCCATGGAGCGGCCCGCCCTCGAGGCCCTGTGCCTGGCCGCGGGCATGAAGGCGTCGAGCTTCAACAACCGTATCGCCTACTCGCCGATCATCAGCGAGCGGGGCCACGGCCGCTACGGGCTGCGCGGCAACGGCCTCACCGCGGGATCAGGGTGGGCCGGCGAAGCGGCCGGCGAAGCCGGCGCGGGGCCGGCCCACGACGACGTCCCGCGCCCCGGCGCCATCAAGCACTTCCAACCACCGCGGCGGCGCTAGCCGGCCGCGCCTGCGGCGGGCCGGCGCACGCGGCTGTACAATCCCCTCATGACGTACCTGCGCATCGCCGCCGTCGCCCTCACGATCCTGTTCGCGGCGCTCCTCATCTGGCTGTACGGCGTCAGGACGACGCTGATCTGGGCGGCCTGCATGGCTGCCTTCCTCGGTGTGCTCTACCTCGCCACGACGCCGCTGCGGCGGCGCCAGGAGCGCGCCTTGCGCGCGCTGGGGCTGGACCGGCGCGGACGGCCGCTTCCCGAGACCGTCGAGGAAGAAGAAGGCGATCGTCGCGCCGCCGCCGGAGAGCGAGGCCGCTGACGATGCCGCCGCAGGGCCGCTTTCCGTCAGTCGCCGGCGTCGCGCTGTCGGGCGAGCGCGTGCGTTTCCCGGAGGACACGCTGGGCGCGCCGGCGCTGCTGCTGTGCGCGTACCGGCGCGGCGCCCAGGCCGACATCGACCGCTGGGCGGCGTTCGCCGCACGAGAGCTGCCGCGGCTCGCCGTCTTCGAGCTGCCCATCATCCCGGCGCTCATCTGGCGGCCCCTGCAGGGCATGATCGACGGCGGCATGAGGGGCGGCGTCCCCCGCGCCCAGTGGTCCAGCGTCGTCACGCTGTACGAGCAGGGCGCGAAGGCGCGGGCGTTCATCGGCGACGGCGGCGGCGACAGGGCTCAGGTGGTGCTGCTGGACGCCGCCGGCGTGGTCGCCTTCCACGACGCCGGCGGCTTCCACGAGAGCAGCGCCCGCAGACTGGCCGCGGCGCTGGCCGCGCCGGCCGGCGAACGCTGAGCGACGCGTGCCCTCGATGCGGCAGAGGGCGGCGACGCCCCCCGGCTCATCCCGCGATCAGCAGGAAGACGCCCACGGCGGCGCAGATGAGCGCGGCGAGCGATAGCGCCAGCTCGACGACGCCGAAGCGGCGCGGCGCGACCTCCTGGCCGCCGCGGCGCGGCGCCGGCGCCAGGGGCGGCGCCGTGACGGGCGGCGCCGGGGGCGCCGCCAGGACGGCGCCGCAGGCGGCGCACCAGCGAGCGCCCACCGGCGCCAGGGCCCCGCACCGCGGGCACGGCGCCAGCGTCGCGCCGCGCTCGCGCCGCCGTCGGCCCCTCGGCGCCATCGCTCACGCGCGCCGTGGTCGACCGAGACGCGCGAGCAGCACCCCGACCAGGACGAGCGCCACAAGCAGAAGCGCCGCACCGGCCGCCCGCCATGGCGTGAAGAAGCCGGCGCGCATCGGCGGATCCCGCCGGCCGGGGTCTTGCGCGCCGGTAGCGGCCGCGGGAGAGGAGGTCGCCGTCGGTGTAGGCGCCATCGACTCCGTCGGCGCGGCGCCCGGAGACGCCTCCGACGCGTCGCCGGCGGGCGACGGGCCGGGCGTCTCCTTCGCAGGCTGCGGCGCACTGTCGGCGGCATCCAGCTCGCGGAGGCGCTTCTGGAAGAGGCGCACCTCCGCGGCGCCCCAGTCGGTGTGGTCGTTCTTGAAGCCCTCAAGGTCCTTGAAGTAGCGCGAGTCGTTGGCCGTGCCGTGCCCGATCACGTCCTTGGTGGGGATATCGAAGCGATACTGCAGCCAGCGCACCAGCGCGAGGGCGGAGTCGGTCTGCGCCTTGCGGTGGAAGATGTTGCGCACCGCGGCGGCGCTGCCGCCGCTGCCCTCCTCGACGAGCTCGATGCCGAGGGCGACGTTGTTGAGGCCGATGGTGTGGCGCCCGCGCAGGTCCAGCGGCAGCAGCTGGTAGATCGTGCCGTCCTTGTCGATGATGAAGTGCGCCGACGTCCCCGGCAGATCGTTGGGGATGCCGCTGGCATTGGGCGTGTTGGAGTCGAACAGCGACCAGGCGCCCTCCCAGTTACCACCCGCCGTGTAGTGCAGGACGACGACCTTGGGCGCGAGGACGATGCTCGAGTCGCCGTAGCGCTTCAGCGAGTACGCCGCCATCTGCTTGCGTCGCTCGGCGCCGAAGGCGATGGGCTTCTGGACGATGTGGGGCCGCGGAGGGGCGACCGCCTCGGGCTCGCCCGTCTCGCTGGCGCGCGGCGACGGCGTGGGGCTCGCCGCCGCCACGGCGGATGCGGTCGATGACGGCGATGATCCGCCGCCCGCGGCGGTGGGCGAGGGCGACGCGCCGACGACACCGGATGAGGCTTGCTTCTCGTCGTTCCCGCGCAAGGCGGGGATGACGAGGAAGTAGAACAGCAGGAAGCTCACGCAGCCCGCTGCGATGATCAGGCCGATGAGTCGTTGCCGCCTCACATGTCTGCGCACGGCTTCCCGGCGCTCGCGACGGTCATGGTCCTGCACGGGGGGTCTCCTGGTCCTTGCGGGCTTCAGACGTCGGTCGGACGCCAATCGTGGCGCATGCCGTTGCCGTACTTGGCGGCAAGCCGGTTGTAGATGTGCACGAGCTCCGTCTTCCAGACCAGCGCCTGCTGGTTGTCCGCCGTAGCGGCGCCCTTGTCACCCTGCTCATAGGCCCAGTCCAGATAGTGGTAGTCCGCGGCGAGCGCGTAGGTCATCGCCTTCTTGAAGGCGCTGCGGCAGGCGCGCGCCTGGGCGTCGTCGGGCGCCGTGAGGTTGCCGAGCCGCCGTCGCACCTCGGTGCGATTATCGATCACACTCTGGATGAGCGCGGGCGCGTCGGGGGCCGGTGAGCTGGGCCCCGTGGCCTGCGCCAGCCCGTCCATTCCCTTTCCCGACAAGTGCATCAGAGGCTCCACCTTCTTGAGGAAGGATGCCATCTCGGCGGCCATGTCGGACTCGCTCGGGGGCGCCGTCGTAGCGTTCCCGTCGGGGATCGTCGGCGACGGCGACGGTGACGGCGACAGGGTGACGTGGCCGGTATCAGGCGGGCCTCCGCCGCCCTTGTCGTGGAGCATCACGTAGGCCACTGCCACGCCGACAGCCGCCACGGCGATCAGAGCGGCCACGAGCACCAGCCAGCGGCCCCACGACGCAGCCCCCGCGGGGTCTGCGCGCCCGGGCGGCGGGTAGCCGACCGGCGACTGAGCTCCCTGGCCCGCTCCATACGCGCCTGCCGATTCCGCGGCGCCGACCCCCACCATCGCGGCGGCCGCCGCGCGACCGGCGGCCTTGGCCACCCCGCAGTGGCCACAGAACTGTGCGTCTGGGTCGTTGACCTGGCGGCAGCTGACGCACGCCCAGCGGCCGCCGGCTTGCCTGGGCCCGGCCGGCGGCGGCCCAGCGGGCACGACATAGTCCTGGGGCGGCGGGGCGACCACTGTCGCGCCTGCCCGCTCGACGGTGGTGGCGTCGCTCGGCGGCCGCTCCAGCCTCGTCGCCGTCGGGGGCGCAGCGGAGACCAGTGCGCCGTGCGGCCCCAGCCCCCGCCGCAGGGCGGCCGCCAGCGCCTGCCCGGTCTGGAAGCGCTCGCCGGGGTCCTTGGCCAGCGCCGTGCGCATGAGACCGTCGATCAGCGGCGGCAGCTCGGCGTTGAGCGGGCTCACGGCCGGCACCGGCGCCGTGATGTGCTTCACGAGCACGGTGGCCAGGGTGTCGCCCTCGTAGGGCACGTGCCCCGCCAGCAGCTCGAAGAGCATCACGCCCAGCGAGTAGATGTCGGTGCGCCCGTCCACGGCGATGCCCTGGGCCTGCTCCGGCGACATGTAGTAGGCCGAGCCCATGACCGTGCCGGTGGCGGTGTGCTGCGTGACGCCGACGATCTTGGCGATGCCGTAGTCGGTGAGCACCGGCTCGCCCTGCGCGGTGAGCAGCACGTTGGACGGTTTGATGTCGCGGTGGATCATGCCCTGCCGGTGGGCGTAGTCGACCGCCGAGCAGAGCGGCTCGAAGAGCTGCAGCACCTCGGCCTTCGGCAGGCGACCTCCCCCGGCGGCGACCTCGCGGAGGTGCGCCGACAGGGTGGGGCCATCGACGTACTCCATGACCATGAAGTACACGTCGTCGATGCAGTCGAAGTCGACGACGTGTACGATGTTGGAGTGGCGCAGGGCGGCCACCGCTCGCGCCTCTCGCTGGAACCTGCCGAGCATGTCCGGGTCGGTCGCGAGATGCGCGTGCAGCACCTTGATAGCCACGGTCTGCTCCAGGCCGGGGTGCGTTGCGCGGTACACGGTGGCCATGCCACCGCGGCCCACGAGCGCGGTGACCTGGTAGCGCCCCAACCTGCGACCTGTCAGATCCTCTGCCATCTCTCCCCAGCGATCGTCCTGGATGCATACCCTGCCATCCATTCTCTCGCAGCGTCGCCGTAAGACAAGGGCCGGGCGGCTGAGCAGCGCGTGAAGCGCGCTCCATTGTCATCCCGCCTCCCGCCCCTCGGGGCTTGGCCACGGGCCGGACCGGCGCCGACCTACCCGGTCCCCAGAAAGTCAGCGGCCAGCTCGGGGGCGACGATGGCCAGCAGGTCGGCCGGCGTCTCGGCGATGCGCTCCGCGCCGGCCGCCTCGAGCTGTTCTCGGCCGTGCCATCCCCAGGCCACCCCTAGCGGCGTGGCGCCGGCGAGGCGCGCTTCGCGCATGTCGCCGGCCGTGTCGCCCACGAACCAGTAGCTCTCCTGACCGGGGAACCGCGCGGTGAGCGCCTCGACCTTGGCGACCTTGCTGCGCCCGGCCTCGGCCCCCGCCACCTCGGCGACGCCGGCGATGCCGTGCCGCTTGAGAAAGAGCTCCACCACGTCGCCGGCGTTCGACGTGACGATGACCAGGTGGCGCGCCTCGGCGAGCTCGGCCAGCACCTCGGGCATGAGCGGGAAGGGACGCAGCGCCGGCAGGGCGAGGCGGAGGGCGCCGGCGGTGCGACTCATGGCCGCGCGGACCTGCGCGTCGTCGGCGCCCGCGGCGCGCAGGCTCTCGTAGAAGTTGCCTTCGAAGAGGGCGAGCACGTCGTCGCTGGTCGCGACCTGTGGCAGACCGGCGCGGCGGCACGCCTCCACGAACGACGTCATGAAGATCTCGAAGGAGTCGACCACGACACCGTCGTGGTCGAGCATCAGCAGCGGCCTGGTCACCTGCCCGAAAACGCCCAGGAGTATGACGGGTCCCACCAGGCGTGCCCGTACCCCATCTTGAGGGCGAGCGCCGTGGCGCGGATCTGGGCGGCGCCGTCGGTGATGGCGGCCGAGCGATACGGGTTCCAGGAGCCCTTCCAGGTGACGGGGTGGTACTGGAACAAGCCGTAGTAGCCGCCGGGGCCGACGATCGACGCATAGCCGCCGGACTCGATCATCATGAGGCGGTACATCCCGCGCGCGCTGACGCCGTTGGCGCCGGCGGCCTGCTGGATCAGCGGCCACCACTGGCCTTGGCCGCCGCCGTTGTCGTCGCCGGACGGTGGTTGTACCGTCTCGCCGGGCGTGGGCGTCGCGGGCTTCCGCCTGGCGGCGAGGTCGCGGATCTCGGCGCGCACTCCCGCGAGCGTCGCCTGCCGCTCGCCGAGCTGCGCCTCGATGCTCTTGAGCTCCTCGTCGCGCTGGACGACGAGCTTCCTGGCGGTGCGCTGGTCGGCGACCAGCGATACCGCCCGGTCGGTGAGCTCGCGCCCGGTGCGCTCGACGGTGCGCAGCACGTCGCGATCGCCGCGGGCGATGCTCTGCACCATCGTGAGCCGGCTGACGAGGTCGCCGAAGTCGTCGGCGCCGAAGATGGCGTCGAGCGTCGTGACGTCGTCGTGCTTGTACAGCGCGACAGCGCGCGCGGCGAGCGTGGCGCGCGCCACGTCCAGCTCGCGGAGCGCGAGCTTCTGCAGGCGCTTGTTGTCGCCGATCTGACCGCGCACCGCGGCGAGGGAATCGGTGGCCCGCGTACACCGCTGTACGGCGGCGTCGATCTGCGCGTCGAGCGCGGCGACCTCGATGGCCAAGGCCTGCGCCTGAGCGCGCACGCTCTGCAGCTCGCCGGTGCGCGCCGCAGCCGGTACGGCCACCGCGGCAAGGGTGAGGGCGGCCAGCATGGCCAAGCCGACCAGCGTGACACTCACGGGCGGACGTCTCGGGTGGCAGCGATCCAGCGCGCCTCCTCCATGGCTGCGGCGCGCCACCTGGGCGACCGCGAGAATCCCTCTGACGGCCAGAGCACGCCGCCGGGGATACGGAGTCAGAACTTACCAGAAGGACTCTGTTTGCTCAAGCAGGCAATGGGTGGTCGGTGTCGATGCGCAGGATCCACGGCAAGAGCTCGCCGTGACCATGCACCGGTTGGGGACTAGCCTCCGGATGGACGGCCGCACGTTGTGGGAGATTCAACGAAAGGGAATCGCATGGGCGCGATGAGACGACCGTTGCGTATCTACCTCGGGGTGATCGTGGTGCTGGCAGTCGCAGCCGCCGCCGCGTTCGCCGTGGTGTCGGGGAGCGCCAAGGCGGCGGCGCCGGCTCCAACCGCGCGGTGGGTCGCCGGCGATGTGCACAGTCATACCTGGCTGAGCGATGGGGAAGAGACACAGGCCGCCGTCCTGGAGCACGCCTTGTCCCAGTTCGGCCTCGACTGGCTCGGTACGGCCGACCACGGAGCGCCATCTCTCTACGACCCATTGGGCAAGAGGCTGCGGGGCATGAACCCCGATTGGTATCTCGCGAAGGTGTCGATCGACGGCTGGCTCCGCCTCAAGGATCTGGAGTGGCCACTCCTGGAGAAGCTCCGGCCGAGCTACCCCGACAAGATCATCGTCGAGGGTGTGGAGTGGTGCGCGCCGGTGACGAAGGGTGAGTGGTACGCTGAGGCCAAGACGGCCATCATCGAGGACATGCCGATCTCGCTCAGCGACTTCGTCTACAAGTTCGACAGGTATAGCTACGACATCTCGCGAGCGGCCCTCGGCGTCACGAAGCAGAATCAAGGCCCGGCCGGGTACGTCACCGCCGCGACCTTCCTCAAGAACACGTACCCAGACAGCGCCTACAGTGTCATCAGCCACCCCTCGCGCGAGCTGCGCTGGCCGATCGCGACGATCCGCGCCTTCAACAACGCGGCGCCCGCCGTCTGCTTCGGCATGGCCGCCATCCCGGGTGGCCAGAAGGCGTCCCCCCGCGGTTGGTACTCCAGCTTCCTCGACAGCCGGAGCCGGTTGGTCGACGGCCCCAGCCAGGCCGACTGGTCCGTGACCAAACTGGCGCGCACGTACGGCGGCGCGGACCTGTGTGCCGCCCAGGTCGGGGGCGTCTGGGACGCGCTCCTCGGTGAGGGTCGACGCTTCTGGGTCTTCGGCGACTCGGACTCCCACAACCCCAAAGGCGAGCTCTGGCCCGGCGAGTACACGCAGGACCACACGTGGGCGCCCGAGCTCACCGAGCAGGGCATCGTCGATGGGCTGCGCGCGGGCAAGTCGTTCACGGCCATGGGCGGGCTCATAGACGAGCTCGACCTCGTCGCAGCGAGCGGTGGCGCCGAGGCCGAGATGGGGGACACTCTGAGCACGCCCTCTGGTTCGTCGGTGACGATCACCATCCACTTCAGGAGCCCGGCGACCAACTACCACGGCGTCGCGCCGGTCGTGAACCACGTCGATCTCATCGCCGGCGACGTGACCGGCATGATCGCCCCGTCGAGCCCCGCATTCAAGACCAACAAGACGAACCCATCGACGCACGTGGTGGAGCGCTTCACATCCGCCGACTGGACCGCCGACGGCAAGGGCTACAACGTCATCACCACGACCGTGGACGATGTGACCGGCGACATGTACTTCCGCCTGCGCGGCTCCAATCTCGGCGTGGGCGTCAAGAACCAGACCAACGCCGACGGCGACCCGCTCATCGACATGAAGATGGGCAAGAACACGCCCGCCAAGGCATGGGCCGACCTCTGGTTCTACTCCAACCCGATCTTCGTAGACGTGCCCTGAGCACTCTTCGCTGAGAAGGGCAAGGTGACGGGGCGGGCGCCGCAGGCGCCCGCCCCGTCACTTTCTCTCGTCTGGCAGCAGACGCTCGCGCGCCCGCCGCGCCTGGTCGATCTGGGTCGCGAAGCTGCGCGTGACCCGCAGGCCGCGGTTGCCGAGCTCCTTGATGAAGGCGTCGCGGACCGGGCGGTCGAGGATCTCGGGAACGACGACGCCCTTCTGCTTGACCACGTCCTTGGCCCTGAGCTCGGAGTAGATCGACGCCGGCGTCGATGTTCCCTACGATACGGAGGTGGCGCCTGGGATGCGTTCGGTGATCCACTGGATCGTCGGCGTGAAGACGGCGCAGTTCCACTTCGCCGGCTTGCCGTCCTTCTCGCCCCAGATGTCGGCGAGGATGACACCGTAGTCCTGGATCTCGCCGGCATCGACCAGCCGCTTCATTTCGTCGGGCGCGAGGTTGGGGACCAGGGTGGCGCAGTAGACGTCGCTGGGCCGGACCTTGACCCCGTTCGCGAGGACGGGCTCCCTGCTCGCCATGCCGCTGGCCACGAACGCCTCGTCGGCATTGAGCGCTCCTTGGTCGAAGCCGAGCTTGAAGGTAACGTTCTTCAGACCCTTGTCGCCGAAGCGCCTGGGCAGGAAGCGCGGGACCGTCGAGAGCTCTTCGAGGTCGTGCGCGACCACGCAGCCGCGGCCTCACTGCCCGCAACGATGTAGGCGTCCAGGTCGGCAAGGCGGTTTCGCCAGAGGCGCCCCAGCTTCTGACCGGGCAAGGCGCCGGCGGGCGGCATGTTCGCGATGGTGAAGGGCGACAAGTGCAGGATCTCGGCGGCCTCGTTCGGCGTCGGCAGCTTCTCATGTGGGTTCACTCATTCCTCCTTGTGGTGCGCTGTACACTGGCAGTATCCTGGCGCGCGTTGACAGAAGAATTCAACGGATGTAGAATTCAACAGACGTTGAGTTCATCCGCTCGCGGGATCCTGCGGGCAACGGAGGAGGCGCCCATGTGGGCGATCGCGCTCAAGGAGCTCCGCCAGCTGCGCCGCGACCGCAGAACGGTCGCCATGCTCTTCCTGCTCCCGTTCCTCTTCCTTGTGGTCTTCGGCTACGCGGCCAGCTTCGACGTCAAAGAGGTGCCCACGCTCGTTGTCGGCCCGGGCGCCCAGCTGGTCGCCGCGGCGCTCCCCGCGGAGCTTCGGGTCGTGGCCACGCGCCCCGGCGACGGGGCGGCGCAGGCCCGCGAAGCGCTGCGCCGCGGCGAGGCCGTGGCCGCCGTGGTCACACCGTCGCTGCCGGGCGGGGCGCCGCAGCTCTACCTCGACGGCGCCGAGATGTTCGCGACGCAGGCGGCGCTGCGCGCCATGGCGCAGACGCAAGGGACCGCGGCGCAGGCCGGCGGCGGCGCGCCGCAGCCCGGCGCCACCCTGGGCGGAGCCCCGATCGCCAGGGCCAAGGTCGAGATCCTCTTCAATCCCGACCTGCGCACCGCCGTGATCATGATCCCCGGCCTCTGCGGCATCATCCTCGTCTTCGTCGGGACCGTGGCCACGGCTCTCGGCGTCGTGCGCGAACGCCAGGCCGGGACTATGGAACAGCTCGCCGTCATGCCGTTTCGCCCGCGCGACGTCTTTGTCGGCAAGATCGCGCCGTACATGGTCATCGCCGCCCTCGACATGGTGATCGTGGTGGGCGCCGGCATGCTGCTCTTCGACGTGCCCTTCCGCGGCTCGGTCGCGGTGTTCGCCCTCGGGGCCACGCTGTTCCTGTTCGTCACTCTGGGCATCGGGGTGCTCATCTCCACGGTGTCACAGACCCAGGGCCAGGCCATCCAGCTGGCGATGATGACCCTGCTCCCCCAGTTCCTGCTCAGCGGCCTGTTCTTCCCCCTCTATTCGATGGCTTGGGGGGTGCGCTGGATCGGCTACCTCCTGCCGCTGACCTACTTCATCAAGGTGGCGCGGGGGGTAATGGTCCGCGGCGCCCCCATCGGCGCGCTGTGGGTACCGCTCGTCGTGCTCGCCGTGATGGCGGCCCTCGTGTTCACGGCCTCGACGCTGCGCTTCCGCCGCGATCTGGCGCCGGCCGGCGGAGGGGATGACTACGCGGCGCAGGCGCAAGACGCCGCGTCCGCCGCGACGACGGCCGCGGGGACGGGCGCGTGAGCGGCTGGGGCGTCCGCGGCCTCACGGTGCGCTACGGCCGGCGCGCCGCGCTGGACGACGTGACCCTGGACGTACCCGCCGGGGCGGTCACCGCCGTGATCGGCGGCGACGGCGCCGGCAAGACCACGCTGCTCCGCGCCCTGGCCGGCGTCATCCGGCCCACGGCGGGCACGGTGCGCAGCCCGGCGCGCCGCCGCATCGGCTACGTCGCCGGCGCCTCGGGCCTCTACGACGACCTCAGCGTCGCCGAGAACGTCGCCTTCGTCGCCAAAGCCTACGGCGTGCGCGGCGCGGAGCTCGAGGCGCGTCTCGCCGAGCTCCTCGAGCGCACCGGGCTCGACGGCATCGGCGACCGTCTCGCCGGCCGCCTCTCCGGCGGCATGCGCCAGAAGCTGGCCTTCGCCCTCGCCATGCTGCACCGGCCGGAGCTGCTGATCCTCGACGAACCCACGACCGGCGTGGACCCGGTGAGCCGGGTCGAGCTGTGGCGCCTCATCGCCGGCGCCGCCGCCGGCGGCGCCGGCGTGGTCGTCTCCACCACCTACCTGGACGAGGCCGAACGCGCCGCCTCGGTGCTGCTGCTGGACGCCGGCCGGGTGATCGCCGCCGGACCGCCGCAGGCGGTCGCCGCGGCGCTGCCCCCGGCCGCGCCGCGCAGCCGTGAGGCCGCCCCGGACTCACGCGGCCCCACGGATGCCTCTGCCCCTCCGCCCCAGGCCTCGGCTCGCGACGTCGTCTGCCGTTTCGGCCGGCTCACGGCCGTCGCCGGCGTGGACCTCGAGGTGCGGGCCGGCGAGGTCGTCGGCCTCCTCGGCGCCAACGGCGCCGGCAAGACGACCCTCATCCGGCTGCTGCTCGGTCTCCTTCGCCCGACATCGGGCGCGGTGCGGCTCTTCGGCCGCGCGCCCTCGCGCGCCGGCCGTTTGCGCCTCGGTTACGTCCCGCAGGGCCTCGGCCTCTGGGAGGACCTCAGCGTGCAGGAGAACCTGGCCTTCTCGGCGCGGGCTTTCGGCAGCGCCGTGCCCGCTCTGGACGCGGACCTCGAGGCGCTGCGCGACACGCTGGTGCGCGACCTGCCGCACGGGCTGCGTCGCCGCCTCGCCTTCGCGGCGGCCCTCGCGCACGCCCCCGAGCTGCTCGTCCTCGACGAGCCCACCTCGGGCGTCGACCCCACGGCAAGGGCGCTGCTTTGGGAGTCGGTCCACGGCGCGGCTCAGGGCGGCGCCGGCGTGCTCGTCACCACCCATCATCTCGACGAGGCCGGCTTCTGCGACCGCCTCGTCGTGATGGCCGCCGGCGGCGTCGTGGCGCAAGGCGCCCTGGCCGCCATCGTCGGCGAGCGCAAGGCCGTGGCCGTCGAGGCGCCGCGCTGGGAGGCCGCTTTCGCGGCCCTCGACAAGGGCGGCCTCTCCGCGGCCCTCGTCGGAAGCACGCTGCGCGTGCCCGGCGGCGACGTCGCCCGCGTCCGGGCTGCGCTCGACGCGGGCCACGTCTCCGCCGCGCTCAGCGTCGTCCCCGCCACCTTCGAAGAGACGTTCGTGGCGCTCGCCCGCACATCAGACGCTCCCGCCAACGGAAGGACCGCACAGTGATCGACCCCACCCTTGACCAGGGCCACCGACGCAAGTGGTGGATCCTCGTCGCCGTCTCGATCGGCATGTTCATGGGTTTGCTCGACGTGACCATCGTCAACATCGCGATGCCGGCGATCATCGTCGACCTCCACACCACGGTGACGCACGCCTCGTGGGTGCTCAACGCCTACAGCCTGGTGCTCGCCGTCTGCTTCCTCTCCATGGGGCGTATCGCCGACCGCTACGGGCAGAAGCGCGTCTTCATGTTCGGCCTCGTGATGTTCACCCTCTTCTCGATCCTCTGCGGCTTCGCCCCCAGCATCGACTGGCTGATCGCCTTCCGCGCCGGCCAGGGCGTCGGCGGCGCCGCGATGCTGACCATCTCGCTGGCCATCGTGCTCGGCGCCTTCCCGAGGCGTCAGCAAGGCATGGCGGTGGGCCTCTGGGGGGCGCTCGGTACGGCGGCCGCGGCGGTCGGGCCCGTCCTCGGCGGCGTGCTCGTGACCTACGGCCACTGGTCGTGGATCTTCTTCGTCAACATCCCGGTGGGGATCTTCGCCGTGGTCGTCTGCGGGATCGTCATCCCCGCGCACGTCAAGAAGGCGCGGTCCGAGGGCGGCATCGACATCCCGGGCATCGTCATCTCGGGCCTCGGGCTCTTCATGCTCACCCTGGGGCTGGTGCAGGGCAGCTCCTGGGGCTGGAGCTCGCCGGCGATCGTCGGTTTGCTCGTGGCCGCCGTCGCCACCTTCCCGCTGTTCCTGTGGTGGGAGCTGCGCACCCCCTCGCCGATGTTCCCGGTGAAGCTGCTGCGGATCCGCTCGTTCACGGCCGCCAACACCTCGATCATGTTCATCGGCATGGCCATGGGGGGCACCTTCCTCATGGTCGTCCTCTTTCTGGTCTCGGTGCTCGGGTACTCGGAGCTGCGCGCCGCCGTGGCCCTGACGGTGATCCCCGTCATCGCCCTGGTCATCGCCCCCAACGCCGGGCGCCTCAACGATCGCATCGGGCCGCGGCTGCCGGCGGCGGCCGGAGCGGCGTGCTTCGCCGTCAGCCTCGTGCTGCTGGCTCAGCTCGGTGGCGACACCACACTGTGGGACGTGGTATGGCGGATGGCCTTCCTCGGTGTCGGCATGGGCCTCGCCATGCCGACCCTGTCGGCGGCCTCCATGGCCTCGCTGCCCCCCGAGGTCCGCGGCGTCGGCTCGGGAGCGCTCAACACCATGCGCCAGGTGGGCTTCACGATCGGCGTCGCCCTCATCGTCGCCATCTTCACCCATACGGTGGCGCAGAACGCCCAGCAGGCGACAAGGCAGGCCATGGGGTTCGTCGCCGCGCAGCCGCAGCTCGGCGCGGCCGAGAAGGGCATGTATTCGGCGGCGATCCTCAAGAACGCCAAGGCGGCGGCGAACAGCGGCGGCGCGAGCGTGCTCACCACCGAGCCGCTCAGGGGCTCCCCGCGGCCCCCGGCCGGCGCGCCGCAGGCGCTGACGTGGCGCAAGGTAAACGCGGGCGCCGCGGCGATCTACAAGCACGACATCGCCGAGTCGTTCAGCTGGCCGTTCTACGCGGCCGCGCTGGCCGCCCTGCTCGCTGTCCCGGCGGCACTGTTCACCGGCCGTCGTCTGGGTGACGACGCGGGCCACCATGAGATGACGCGCGAGGAACGCGCCGCCCACCGCACGCTCGCCGCCGAGGAGGCTTTGGCGGCCGAGGGCGCATCGGCGACGGTGCAGTGACAGGCTCCATCGGCGCCGGCGGCACGCGACCGCGCGAGGCGACCGGCCGGGGCGGCGGCCGTCCCGGCCGCCGCCCCGGCGACAGCCGCACGCGCGAAGACATCCTCGCCGCCGCGCGCGCCTCCTTCGCCGAGGTGGGCTACGACCGCGCCACCATCCGCGGCATCGCCGCGGCCGCCAGCGTGGACCCGGCCCTGGTCCTGCACTACTTCGGCTCCAAGGACGAGCTCTTCGGGGCGGCGCTGCAGGTCCCGGTGGAGCCGGACGAGGTCCTCAAGCGCGTCATGTCACGCGACGTCAAGGACATGGGCGCAACGCTCGTGCGCGCGTTCCTCGAGGCCTGGGAACCCGAGGAGAGCCGCGCGCCACTGGTAGCGATGGTGCGCTCGGCGATGACCAACGAGACGGCCATGGCCCTGGTGCGCGAGTACCTTGGCCGGCGGATCTTCGGCCCTATCACGCAGGCGCTCGGCGCGCCGGACGCGGACCTGCGCGCCACTCTCGTGGGCTCCCAGTTCATCGGCCTGGCGATGATGCGCTACATCGCCCGCATCGAGCCGCTCGCCTCGGCGAGCGTCGAGCAGCTCGTCGCCGCCATAGGGCCGACGATGCAGCGCTACCTCAGCGGCGACCTGGCGGGCTGATCGGCAAAGCGCTGCCTCGCGGCCCGCGAGCCCGGAAGGGCTCCGTCGCGGGCGGGCGGGCCCTAGATGAACCGCGCCCTCAGCGCCGTGGCCGCTTGCAGCAGCTCGTCGGCGGTCGGCTGACCATAGCCGTCAAACTGCTGCTCCAGCGCCGCCCGGCGCTGCACGTCGAGCCGGTCGCCCAGTGAGCGGTAGATGCCGAGGCGCGCGCCGACGGCGTACCGCGCCTGCTCGTCTCGCGGCAGGGCGAGGAGCTCGTCGAGCATCGCCATCAGGCGCCCCCGGTCGGCGGGCAGCGAGCCCTCGAGGCCGGGCAGCAGGTTGAGCGCGTGATCGGAGCGCAGCTCGAGGCGGGCGTCGCCGAGCCGCTCGAGGAGGTCGCGCAGCTCCCGCGCCACCTCGACGTCGTCGGGCAGCACGAACTCGCCGGCCGCCTGGCGCTCCGCCAGCGGGGTGCCCGGCACGACCGCGGCCGTGCGCAGGCGCACCACCAGCGGGCGCTCCGCGGGCGCGGCCGCGGCCACCGCGCGGATCACGCGGGCGGAGCCCGCGACGTGCGCGGCGGCCGCCGCGCGCCCGCCCAGCCCAGGCATCAGGTAGAAGCACAGCTCGAGGCCGGCGCGCACGACGTTCTCGCCGGCGGCGATCAGGTCGCCGCTCGTACAGCCCTTGTCGATCGCCATGAGGACCTCGTCGGCGCCCGATTCGAGGCCCAGGTGCACCCTCGTCAGGCCCGCGTCGATGAGAAGCGCAAGCTGCCGCGCCGTGCGCCGCGCCAGCGTGCTCGCGCGGCCGTAGGTGGTCACGCGATCCACGGCCGGGAACCGCTCCCGCACGCGCAGGATCACGGCCGCCAGCTTCTCGGGCTTCACGGCGCAGGGGTCGGCGTCCTGCAGAAACACCGTACGGCCTCCGCCTTGCAGGAACAGCGCGACCTGGGAGGCCTCCCGCGGCACGAACCCGCCGTGGATGGCCCCCACCCCGCGCTCCTCCAGCACCTCGGCAGCGGCGGCCATCGCGTCCACGTCGGCGAGCACGTCCTCCAGCGGTCGCAGCGACGACGCGCTGCCCTTGTACACCGGGCAGAAGGTGCAGCGGTTCCAGGTGCAGTTGCGGATCACGCGCACCAGCAGGCTGTGCGCCTCGCTCGGCGGGCGGATGGGGCCCTGCTCGAACGATGGGGTCGAGGCGTTCACCGGATGTCCTCCCGGACCGTCACTCAGCGTCAGTCGGTACGCAGCGTGCGCGGCGGCCGGCCCAGTGCGGACCCTACTGCCGCGGCGCGCGCCGCGAGAGCGCGCCGCCGATGATGATGATGCCGATGACGATGAGGACCAGGGGCCAGCCCAGCTCGCCCAGCGAATCCCAGCCCGAGGTGTTCTGCAGCAATCCCGCGATCACCAGCGCGGCGCCCGGCACGAGCGGCCACCAGCTTGAGGCGCGCCGCCGCCGCAGCGCGTCGAGCGCATAGATGGCGAGGAACCCGACGCCCAGGCCGAGAGCCACGGGGTTCCCGTAGAACGCGACGTGGTCGAGCATCAGCCCCACGCCCAGGCCGCTGAGCACGCCGGCGGGCACCAGCAGGCCGTAGTTGCCGCTGAACGCCCACCAGGTGAGAAAGCCGAGGCCGATCCACAGGGCGGGGCCGCCGGCGGCGACCACGTCGTTGAAACGTCCGCCGAGCAGCACGGCGCCGACCACGACGAGCACGGCGCCGAACGTCACGGCGGCGTTGTCGCGATGCTGCTTGAGGGCCTCCGCATCGACGGGCACCGTGAAGGTGACCCCGGATGGGCCGGCCCAGGCGCCGCCGGCGGCGGGGCCCGGCCGGGCGCCGCCTCCCCCGGCCGTCTGCTCGCCGCTCTCCTCCACGATCTCGCCCTCCAGGGCCTCATCGACGCCGTGGTCGCTGTCGCTCTCGGGCATGTGTCTCTCCGTTGCTCGGGGGAGAGCGGCGCGCCGCCCTCCCCTTGTCTGTCACTCGTAGTGTATCGCCTCGAGGATGTCGATCCGCGCCGCCCGCCGCGCCGGCAGGATGGCGGCGATGACGCCCACGATCACGGCCAGGACGACAAAGACCACGAGCTGGCCGCCGGGGATCGAGAAGGTGATGCCCTGCCCGGCGAACCTGGTCGTGATCACCCAGGCGAAGGCTACCCCCACGACGATCCCCATCAGCGCTCCGACGATCGAGGTGATGACGCTCTCGTAGCGCACCGTGGCCCGCACCTGGCGGCGCGACGAGCCGATGGCCCGCAGCAGACCGATCTCGCGGGTGCGTTCGTACACCGCCAGCACCAGGGTGTTCACGATGCCGAACAGCGAGATGATCACGCTCATGGCGAGAAGGCCGTACACCAGGTTGAGCAGCTGGTTCACCTGCCCCACAAGGCTGTCCTTGTACTGCTGAGCCGTCTTGATCTCGGCTGTGGGCACCGCGGCGAGAGCGGCTGTGAGTTGCTCCGCCTGCTGCGTGAGGTCGGTTCCCGAAGCGGCCTTCACGAACACCATGTACTGCTGGGGCGTCGGGAACAGGGCCCGGTAGCCGGCGTTGCCGACGACGATGCCGTTGAGCATCATCGGGTCGCGGTACAGGCCGATGACCCTGAGCTTCGCACGCCTGCCGTCCGCGGTCTCCACGATGATGGTCCTACCGACTTTGACGCCGAGCGTGGAGGCCGTCTGTTCCTCGACGATCGCGTTGGACGTCCCCAGCCTGCCGAGCAGCGCGTCGCCGCCCCCACCCAGCCAGTCGAAGCGCCAGAGCGGCGCGAAGACGGCGGGGTCGATGCCGTTCACCGTCGTGAGCCGGCCGTTCGCCTTCACCTGCTGCATGTCAAGGCCGGCGGCCGTCTGCACGCCGGGCAGCGACTGCAGACGCGCGGCCGTGTCGCCGGGCAGCGGCACGAAGCCCTGGCTCTGCACCACGAAATCGGCCCGGGAGACCTTGTCGAACGCGTCCACGAACGAGCTCTTGAGGCCCTGCGCGAAGACGGCCACGAACACCACCACGCCGAGGCCGATCATGAGCGCCGAGGCGGTGGCGGCCGTGCGCGCCGGATCGCGCATCGTGTTGTCGCGGGCCAGCCGGCCGCTCACCGGCGCCAGCTTCTGCAGCGGCCAGCCGAGCGCGCCGGCGAGCGGCCGGATGAGGTACTTGCTGGCGATGGCCACGGCCACGAACACGAGCACGGCGCCGAAGGCGATCGTCCCGAGACGCGATGTGGTCGTGCCCGGGCCGTACATGCCGCCGACGATGCCGAGCACGCCGAGCACGGCCACCACGCCGGCCACCACGGGCATGAAGCGCGCGAACCGGGCGGGCGGGAGGGTGGAACCCTCCTGCAGGGCGGCGATGGGCGGCACGCGCGTAGCGCGGGCCGCCGGCACGACCGCCGACAGCAGCGTGACGAGCACGCCCACGGCGAGCGAGACGATCACCGTGCGCGGCGCCAGCACGAGGCCGCTGTGCGGGATGTCGATGCTCGCGGCCTGGAAAAGCCGGATGACGCCGGCGGCGATGCCGAGGCCGGCGAGGATGCCCAGGACCGAGGCCAACAGGCCCATGGCGACGGCCTCCACGGTGAGGCTCGTGAGCACCTGGCGCCGAGAGGCGCCGAGCGCCCGCAGCATGGCGAGCTCGCGGCGCCGCTGCGCCACCGTCATGGAGAACGCGTTGAAGATGATGAACGCGCCCACCAGCACGGCGATGCCGCCGAACGACAGAAGCATGGGCTTGAGGAACATGCCGATGGCGTCGCTCAGCTGCTTGGTCTGGTCGGCGGCGGCCTGCGTGCCGGTCTTGACCTCCGCGTAGGCCGGCACGGCCTCCCTCACCCGCTGCGCCAGGGTGTCGGGCGAAACACCGACCACAGCCTTGATGTCGATCTCCGAGACGCGTCCCGGCAGACCGAACCAGCGCTGCAGATCGGGCAGGGTCCCATCGATGATGGTCGAGCCGCCCAGAGACGACTGCGACGCGAAGGTGAAGACGCCGCTGACGCGGACCTCCTCGCTGCCGCCCGCGGTGACCACCGTGAGCGTCGACCCCACGTCCAGCTTCTCGTCCTGCGCCAGCTTCTGGATGATGGACACCTCGCCGGGCTGCTCGGGCACGCCGCCCTTCACGTAGGTGGTGTTGCTGATGTCGGTGGGGACCGCCGAGAAGAACAGGGTCGGCGCCCCGCCGGTCGAGACCACCTTGCCACGCACGGCGATGGCCCCCGCGCCGGTCACGTACCCGTACGCCTCGGCGACCCCGTCCACGCCTCTCAAGGTCTGCTCCAGCGACTGGGGCAGGCCCTCAGTGGAGCCGGCCATCTGGCTGGTGAACCTCGCCTTGCGCGTGACCGTGACGTCGATGCCTTTGTAGGCTTCGGTGAAGATGTCCTTGAAGCCGCGGTCGATCTGGTCGCTGAGCACGTACGTGCCGCAGATCATCGCCACCCCCAGAAGGATGGCGAGCGTGGTGAGGAAGGTGCGCAGCTTGTGCGCCGTGAGGCTGCGCCAGGCGATGCGGATCATCGCACGTCCTCCAGCGATTTGATGACGTCGTGAATCTCGTCGCGACCCAGACGCCCGCAATCGTGGGCGATGACGCCGTCCTTGAGAAAGACGATGCGGTCCGCGTAGGTGGCCGCGTGCGCGTCGTGGGTGACCATGACGATGGTCTGGCCGAGCTTGTCGGAGGAGTGGCGCAGAAGCTGCAGCACCTCCTCACCGGCGCGCGAGTCGAGGTTGCCCGTGGGCTCGTCGGCGAAGAGCACCGCGGGCCGCGAGGCGAGCGCGCGGGCGACGGCCACGCGCTGCTGCTGCCCGCCGGAGAGCTCGGCGGGCTTGTGCTTCAGCCGGTCGCCGAGACCGACGGTGGCGACGAGCTCGTCGATCCAGGCCTGCTCGCCCTTGCGCCCGGCGATGGTCAGCGGCAACACGATGTTCTCGGCGGCGGTCAGCGTGGGCAGCAGGTTGAAGGTCTGGAAGATGAAGCCGATCTTGTCGCGCCGTAGCTGCGTGAGGGCGCGGTCTTTGAGGCCCGTGATATCGAGGCCGTCGACCCACACGTTGCCCGCGCTGGGCCGGTCAAGGCCGGCGAGGATGTGCATGAGCGTCGACTTGCCCGAGCCGGAGGGACCCATGATGGCCGTGTAGGCGCCGCGCTGCAGGTCGAGGTCGACGCCGGCCAGGGCATGGACGCAGGCGTCACCCTGGCCGTACAGCTTGGTGACGCCGCGGGCCTGGACGACGGCGTCGTCCAGGCCGATGGTGGTTCCCGCTTCGCAGGTCGTCGGCGCCGCCGCGGAACCGGCCTGCGCTGTGCTCTCGGTCATGTCGCTCACGCTTCCCCCTTGAAGTCGGCGGCCGTCGGCGACGACCCGTGGAGGGCCGCGCCTCCGGGCGCGGCCCTCCACTTCTCTTGCCTTCTGTGTGCCACGCGGAGCGCGAGTGGCAACCTGCGCTTGCGTCCTCCCGCAGGGGGAGGGGCAAGCGCCGCTCATGTTTCGGCCGGCGGCTCTTCGACCGGCGGAGCCTCGTCGGCGGGGGCGGATCCAGTCGCGGAGTCGACCGGCACCACTGGCGGCACCACTGGCGGCACCACTGGCGGCACCACTGGCGACACCACTGGCGACACCACTGGCGGCACCGGCTCGTTCGGGATCACCAGCGCCATCGCCTCGTTCGGGAGCACCGGCGCCATCGCCTCGCCCGGGAGCGGCGGCCCGCCAGCCGGCTTGCGGGCCTGGCGCCACTCGACGATCGCCAGAGCGATGGCGCCGGTACCGAACAGGATCATCGCCATGACCACGAGCCCGCCCAGCACCGGGATGCGCGAGACGATCGTCGTGCCGATGACGCCGAGCGTGACGGCCAGCATCAGGTTGTCGTTCTGCTTGCTCCCCGCCAGCGCGCGCTGCGCGATGAACGCCGCCACGGCCGTGGTCGCGAAGAAGTAGGCGAGCATGGCGAGCAGCACATACGGGATCACCACCAGCCAGCCGACGATGCTGATCACGAGGACGACGAGCACGGCCGGCCCCGCGATGAAGAAGATGAGCGCCCCCCAGCCGAGTGATCCGGCAGGCTTGAGCTTCAGGCGGCGGTGCACGGCGCGTAGCTGCCGCGGCATGAGCGCGGCGGCGACCAGCGCCAGCACCAGGAAGAACGCCGTCTGCACGATCCAGCCCATCAGCGTGAAGCCCCACCACGGGCGGATGACCGTGTGCTGCGTCACCCAGTTCAGCGACCCGGCCCAGTTCGCGTTATCGATGAGCTGGACGCCGCCGGTGACCTGGGCTCCGGGTTCGCTGGTGAGCGTACCGCCGAACAGCACGATGGATTTGTCCTGCGGCGACATCGTGCGGCCGACGACCGCGGTCGATGCGAGGCGCACGTCCCCGCCGAAGACGACGATGTTGTTCTCGACGAGGCCGCGCACGAGCACGTCGCCACCGAACGCCACGAGGCTGCCGACCACGGTACCGTCGATGGTGACGTCTCCCCCACCGGCGACCACCGACTCCACGCGCTCGCCGGCGGGCACGGTCACGTCCTCACCGAACTGGACGATCGCTCCCCGCGTCTCGCCGCTGGTCGCGAGCGGCGTCGCGGTGGGATACGCCTGCGGACTCGCCGCCGCGGCGGGGCCGGTCAGGACCAGCCCGAGCAGCACCAGCGCGGCGGCGATGGCCGAGAGCGCCAATGACGGTCGCAGGATCTTCATCACTTGTTGAGTCGACATCACTCTACCTCCACGATCACAGGGGTCGGTTCGATGCGGGTTCTTGCGATTCGGACGCAGCGGGAGTCTCCGTCGGCTCTGGGGCGACCGCCGCAACGGGGCTCTGCAGGGCGGTCGGCGCCTCTGGCGCCGCCGGCGTCACGACCGTCCGCGGCGGCGCGGGCGCCTGCGGCGGAAGCGTCGCCGGCGCCGTCACGCTCACCAGCGGCGCCGGCGCGCCTGGGGCGGTCGCCGGCTGGACGACCGCCGCCGCGCGCGCCGGAGCCTCGTCGTAGCGGAACAGGAGCTCGGCCCAGCGGGCGCACACCCATCCCCAGCCGTTGAGGATGTGCAGGCTCAGGAACACGTTGAGGATGGCGCCGGGGACAGCGAGGATCGCCAGCCACAGCGGCGGCGTCCACGCCCGGCCGTTGCCAAAATCGACAAAAGGGATACCCCAGAAGTGAGCCACGGGGAGGTAGACAAGCCAGAAGAGGATACCGGCCAGCGTCACGAGCAACGTGAACGAGACGATGCCGAGGGCCAGCTTGGCCAGCAGGTAGAAGAGGTCCCTCCAGGTGGCGCCGCTGCCGAAGTGGGCCTTGAGCTTGCCCCATACGCCGTTCACGTTCTCCCAGGCGCGAGGCGGCGCCGACACCGCGGCGCCGAGCAGGTACTTCGCCTGAAGGCGCTCGAAGGCCCCGAACAGCCACCACGCCCCGGCCACGATGAGCAGGATGGGGATGCCCACCCAGATGATCACGAGGCCGAGGCCCACAGACAGGCCGGTGACCAGAAAGACGAAGTAGAACAGGCCGAGCGGGAAGGCGAGCACCTGAAACAGGAGGTTCAGCCAGGTGCGCGGGCGCGCCACGACGCCGAAGAACCAGCCGAGCATCGAGTCGTTCATCTCCGCACCTCCCAGGATCCTCCGCGACTTGCACGAGTAGCCTAGCGGGAGGCGGGGGCTCCGTCGTCACCCCACGGCGTGAACACGTGGCCGCCCGCAGAGGGATTCTTGCGGCGGCGCCCGTACCCCCACGGGGGTACGCCGGCCGCCGCGCCGCTACTCGGCGGCGCTCTCCCCGGGGCGCACCAGGCCCACCTCGTAGGCGAGGATCACGGCCTGCGTGCGGTCGTGCAGCCCGAGCTTGGCGAAGATCCGCTTGACGTGCGTCTTCACCGTGCCCTCGCTGAGAAAGAGATGCGCGGCGATCTCGCCGTTGGTCATGCCGCGCGCCACCAGCACCAGCACTTCGTGCTCGCGCGCCGTGAGGTCGTCCAGCACAGCCGGGTCGCGAGGCGCGCCGGCGCGCTCCGCCTTGTCGCGGAAGGTGGCGATCAGGCGCGTCGTCACCGAGGGCGCGATCATGCCGTCGCCGGCGGCGACGATGCGGATGCCGGCGACAAGATCGGCGGCCGGCGTGCGCTTGAGCAGAAAGCCGCTGGCCCCGGCCTTGAAGCCCTCGTAAACATACTCATCAAGGTCGAAGGTCGTGAGGATGAGGACGCGCGAGGTCTCGTCGCGCCCCAGCGCGACGATGGCGCGCGTCGCCTCGATCCCGTTCATCACCGGCATCTGCACGTCCATGAGCACGACGTCGGGGTCCAGGCGGCGGGTCAGCGCCAGCGCCTCGCCGCCGTCGCCGGCCTCGCCGACGACCTCGATGTCGGGCTCTGACTCAATGATCAGACGCAGACCGGACCGCACCATCTGCTCGTCGTCGGCCAGCACCACGGTGATGCTCATGTGCCCTCCTTGGGCAGCGGGAGGCGCGCGCGCACGGCGAAGCCGCCCTCCGCGCGCGTGCCCGCCTCGAGTTCTCCTCTGAACGTGGCGACGCGCTCTCCCATGCCCACGAGGCCGCGACCGCCGCCGGCGACGCCGGCGGAGACCCCGCGGCCGTCATCGACGACGGCGAGGGCGAGCGCGTCCTGCTCGTAGCGCACGGTCACGGTCGCGCGCGTCTTGCCGGCGTGCTTGAGCGTGTTGGTCAGCGCCTCCTGGACGATGCGATACGCGGTGAGATCGAGGCTGGCCGGCAACGCGCGCGCCTCGCCCTCCAGGCTCAGGGTGACCGGCAGCCCGGCCTCGCGGACCTGCGCGCACAGCCTCTCGAGCTGGCCGAGGCCTGGGGCGGCGTCGAGCCCCACGCGGTCGTCGGGCGCACGCAGGATGCCGAGCATACGCTCGATGTCCTCGAGCGCCTGGCGGCCGGCGGTCTCGATGCTGCCGAGCGCCTGGCGGGCCAGTTCCGGCTTCGCCTCCATCACGCGCTGGGCGGCGCCCGCGTGCAACACGACCACGTTGAGGGCGTGCCCCACGCTGTCGTGCAGCTCTCGGGCCAGGCGTGAGCGTTCCTCCGCCACCGCGTCTCGCGCGCGCGCCTCGCGGTCGGCCGCGAAGAGCGCGGCTTTTCGCTCGGCGCGCTCGACGCTGCCGCGGTAGATGCGGATCACCACCGCGATCACCCAGACGAGCGAGAGCGAGGCCCAGGTGCCCAGGGCCGTCTGCCACGACAGGTTCGGCGCACTCAGCACCAGGATGACCATGCCGGGAGCAGCCAGGAACCCGGCCGCCAAGGCGAGCCGCCAGCGGTCGAAGGCCACGGTCGCGAAGGACGCGACGACGACCGCCCACAGAGCCGCCTGGGTGAACTGGAAGCCGATGATCGACTGCGCGCACAAGAGGAAGAGCGAGAGGCAGAGACTGGCGAACGGCGACCACCAGAGGATGGCCAGCGAGAGGGCGCTGGCGACCGTCAGCGTGATGAGCAAGGGATCGTCGGGCCGGTAGCCGGCAGGCGTCGCCCCGCTCGTGAGCAGCTCGACCAGCCCGGCCGCCGTGAACACGAGCGCGAGCGCGATGCTCACGGGAAGCGGATCGAGCGCGCGCGGCCAACGCGAGGTGGGCGGCGTGGAGGCGCCGGGCGCGGCGGCGGAGAGGATGTCGGCCGGCTGGTCCACGCCCGCAGTATAGTGCACGGCCGCGGGCGTGCGGCGAAGAGGGAATGGTGGAGGCGGCGGGAATCGAACCCGCGTCCACGGACGCCTTGGCGGAGTCTCTACAGGCTTAGCCGGCGCATTGATCTCGCTCGCGGCCCCCGCGTCGGCCGGGCGCCGTCTGCCAGCTCCGATCAGTCTCGGGTGCGCTCGCTCGGAGCAGCGCGACCGCACCCCAGCCCACTTGATGACACCGCGGACCCCGGCCATGGGCGAGCCGGGCGCGATGCGCTACCTGACCAGGTCAGGCGGCGAGTGCGAGAGTGTTATTCTCGGCAAGTATATGGTTCCGGCAGTTTAACGAGGCCACCGGACCTCGGCCTGCTGCTCCCACCTCGGTACAGCCCATGTCGAGACCTGTTCGCCCCCATGGGCAGCCTTGGTGGCTGCGCCCTCTGAGTATACCAGACCCCGGAAACGGCGAAACCGCGGCGGAGCCGCGGTTTCGCCTGTGAACGCTGGTACTCGGCAAGCCAGCCGATGTGCGGTGCGCCTACGGCGCCCCGCACGTTGACCCGGCTACGCCGGTCAGTCTTCGACCGTCTGCACCTCGCGCCGGTCGCGGCGCCGGAAGTACATGTTGCGGCAGAGCGGGCCCTCGCCGGAGGCGTAGCAGCTCTGCACGGCCACCGAGCACTGCGGCAGCGGGGTGCGGGCCACCTTGACCACGCCGAACCCGCCCTTGCCGCGCTCGATGTCCTCGAACATCTTGAGGTCGATCTCGTGCGGGAACACCTTCTCGATGCACCCGAAAAACGTGTCGCCGTCTTCCTTGAACGCATAGAGAAAACGGCAGTTCATGCTGAGACAGGCCGCCGGGTAGACGACCTTCTCGCACTGTGCCGAGCATTCCGTACATTCGAGCAACTCTTCAGACAAAGCGATCAGCCTCCTACAGCAGAACGGCCGGCGAACGGCACCGACCCTTCGCGCATAGTAGCACAGGCTCCCCGTGCGTGAACAGGCCGCTTAACCTGCGCTTAATACTTTCTATTCTGCTCAGCGGCGGCCTGCTTGTGACCCGGCGCACATATTCCTGTTGACATGACACTACGCCGACAGTGAAAATAGCGCTCACCAAGCCGTCCGCGCGGTGAGAGAGGGTACCGCGCGCGGGCGGGCAACCAGTTCTCCAAGGAGGTGCCGGACACGCATGGACGCATTGATGCTCTCCCGTATCCAGTTCGCGTTCACCGTCGGCTATCATTTCATCTTCGTGCCCATCAGCATCGGCCTCGCGCTGATGGTCGTGTTCTCGGAGCGGCGCTACTTCAAGAGCAACATCCCCGCCGACAAGGCGGCCTCGAACTTCTGGATCAAGCTCTTCACGACCACGTTCGCCATCGGCGTCGCCACGGGTCTCACCATGGAGTTCGCCTTCGGCGCCAACTGGGCGGACTACTCGCGCTACGTGGGCAGCATCTTCGGGGCGCCGCTGGCCGCCGAGGGCCTCTTGGCCTTCTTTCTCGAGTCGACCTTCCTCGGCGTGCTGCTCTTCGGCCGCAAGAAGGTCTCCAGGGGCGTGTACTACGCCTCAGCGTGGCTGGTGATGATCGGGACCCTGCTCTCGGCCGTGTGGATCCTCATCGCCAACTCCTGGCAACAGACCCCGGCCGGCTACAAGATAGAGGACGGCCGGGCCATCCTCACGAGCTTCTGGGCGGCCGCCTTCAACCCGTCCTTCGCGCCGCGCTACGTGCACACCATCGTCGCCTGCGTCATCGCCGGGTGCTTCGTCGTGGCCAGTATCTGCGCCTGGTACCTGCTCAAGAAGCGCCATCTGCACTTCGCCCGCCAGGCGCTCGTCACCGCCCTCGTCGTCGGGCTCCTTGCGTCGGCGGCCATGCCGTTCATCGGCCACTGGCACGCGCTTGAAGTCGCCAAGTTCCAGCCGGTCAAGATGGCTGCCTTCGAATCGCTCTACGACACCAAGGCCAGCGCACCCCTGTACCTGTTCGGCTGGGTGCGCGACCACAACGGCGATCCCGAGGTCACGGGTCTCAAGATCCCCGGCGGCCTGAGCCTGATGCTCGGCCTCAGCACCAGTCACGTGGTCACTGGGCTCGACAGCGTCAAACCCCAGGACCGCCCGCCGCTGCAGCTCGTCTTTCAGAGCTACCATCTGATGATCGCCCTGTCGTTCCTGTTCATCGGCGTGATGCTGCTGGCGCTCATCATGCATTTTCTCAAGCGCCTCGAGAAGGCGCGTTGGCTGCTGTGGCTGCTGGTCGCGTGCTTCCCGCTGCCCCTCATCGCCATCAACATGGGCTGGGCAGCCACCGAGGTAGGGCGGCAGCCGTGGATCGTCCAGGGCCTGCTGCGCACCAGCGACGGCGTCTCGCCGGTGGTCTCCGCCGGCGAGATCTGGGCCACGCTCGGCCTCTTCGGCCTGATCTACCTGATCCTGTTCATCGCCTGGCTGCGGATCTTCCTGGGGATCATCCGCAAGGGCCCGGACGACGTCGTCGAGATGCTGGAGGCCGAGAGGGCCTCCGCGCAGCCCGCTCCCGCCGGCGCGGGGAGGTGACGTGATGACTCTCGAGAACATCTGGTTCTTCCTCGTCGCCTTTCTGCTCACCGGCTACGTGATCCTCGACGGCTTCGACCTTGGAGCCGGCGTGCTCTATCCCTTCATCGCCCGCAACGAGGACGAAAAGCGCGTGGTCCGCGCCTCGATCGGCCCTATTTGGGACGGCAACGAGGTCTGGCTGGTGGCCGGCGCCGGCGCCGTGTTCGCGGCCTTCCCCATGGTCTACGCCATGACGTTCAGCGGCTTCTACCTCGCCATCATGCTCGTGCTGTTCGGCCTGATCCTGCGCGCCGTCTCGCTCGAGTTCCGCCACCGCGACAAGAGCTGGAGCAAGGTCTGGGACGGCGCCTTCTTCCTCGGCAGCCTGGTACCGTCGATCCTCGTCGGCTGCGCTCTGGGCAACGTCATCCGCGGCGTGCCGATGAACGCCAACGGCGACTACACGGGCACGTTCCTGCAACTGCTCAACCCGTACTCCTTGCTGGTCGCCGTGACCGGGCTCTTCCTCATCGTCACCCACGGCGCCGCGTGGCTGGCGCTCAAGTCCGAGGGCGCCATGCACGCCCGTGCGGTGCAGTACCGCAAGATCACCTTCTGGGTGTGCGCGGTGCTGGCGATCGCGACCTCCGTGGCCACCATCGCCACGGTCTCGCGCGCGTCGGACAACGTGCTCGGCAGGCCGCTCGGCTGGTGCTTCCTCGTCGTCCTTCTGCTGTCGCTGCTCTACACCATCCGGCAGATGATGAAGGAGGGCGCCGAGCTCAGGTCCTTCCTCGGCTCGGCGGTGACGATCGTCGCCCTGGCCGGCATCGCCGCGGTCGGCAACTACCCCGAGATCGTCCCGGCGCGGGGCACGCCGCCCGAGACCAGCCTCACCGTCACCAACTCCGCCTCCGGGCATTTGACGCTTCAGGTCATGCTGATCGTCGCCATCATCGGCTGCCCACTGGTGCTGCTGTACACGGCCTACGTCTACTGGGTGTTCAGGGGCAAGACCAAGGCGGCCGACGCGGAGTACTGACGCGGCCGCGCCGTCATCCACGTACCGACCGCGAAGGGCGGCGGGCCGCAAGGCCCGCCGCCCTTCGCGTACTCGGGAGCAGGTGGCAACGTTCTCCCACGCAAAAACACACTCGCACACCCCAGAACACTTGACATTCACCGGCGCCAGCCTGAGAATCGCGGGAATGCGTTCGATTATGAGCGATTCTGACACCACATCACAGCCTCTGGGGAGCTCGATGTCGTCGCCAGACATGCGTGAGATGTTCCCCGCCGAACGGCAGGGTCGCATTTTGGAGATACTCGCCGAACAGCGCGGCGTGCGCGTCTCCGCGCTCAGCGATCTGCTCGGGGTGTCCGAGATGACCATCCGCCGCGACCTCGAGCGCCTGGAGACCGAGGGCCTGCTCTCACGCACCCACGGCGGGGCCATCCTCAAGCAGCACATCGTCGAGGAGCCGCGCTACGTCACCAACGTGCGCGCGCACGCCCAGGAGAAGCAGCGCATCGCCCAGGCGACGGCCGCCATGATCAAGCCCGGCGAGACCGTGTTCCTGGGCTCGGGCACCACTGCCACGCAGGTCCTTTCGCACGTCGATCCCGAGCTTCACGCGCGAATCATCACGCACAACGTGGGCGCGGTGTCTTCGGCCCAGGAGAAGGCCCTCGACGTCATCCTCCTCGGGGGCCTGTACCGGCCACGCTCGAACACGCTCGAGGGAGCGTTGTCGCTGGAGGTCCTGAGCGGCTTTCACGCCTCCAGGTTCATCCTCGGCGCCGACGGTGTCAGCCTCGAGGAGGGCGTCACCACAGCCAGCGTCGGTATCGCCGGCGTCGAGCGCGCCATGATCCGCCAGACGCGCGGCGAGGTGATCGTCCTCGCCGACGGCAGCAAGATCGGCGTCGTCGGCGACTTTGTGATCTGCACCCTCGACGACGTGCAGGCGGTCGTCATCGACGACGGTGTCGATGCCGACGTGCGCGACGAGATGTTGCGGCGCGGACTGCGGGTGGTCGCTGTATGAGAGGTCGACTGAGAGGATCTGATGCACATGAAGCACGTTGAGCTACTCACCGCAAAGCAGGTCGAGCGCGTCCACGAAGCATCGCTGTGGGTCCTCGAGAACGTCGGCGTCCTGGCTCACCACGCGCCCGCCCGCGAGGTCTTCAAGGCGCACGGCTGCAGCGTCGATGCCGACGGGCTCGTCAAGTTCCCGCCGACGGTCGTCGCCAAGTACGTGCAGGCCTGCCCGTCGAGCTTCACCTTCCGCGGCCGCGACCCGCAGTACGACCGCACGATCCCCGACTGCGGACCCGTGGTCGTCACCGGCAGTTCGGCGCCCAACGTGGTCGATCCAGCGACCGGGGTCGAGCGCCGCGCCACCTCCACCGACATCGCCAACATCGCCCATCTCATCAACGAGCTCAAGGGCTTCGACATCTTCTCGATCTCCACGCTCGCCGACGACGCGCCCCCCGGCCAGTTCAGCCTGAGCCGCTTCTATCCGGCGCTCAAGAACTGCCTCAAGCCGGTGCGCAGCAACACCCCCAACATGGACGACCTGCGCCAGGTCATCCGCCTCGGCGAACTCATCGCCGGCGGCGCCGACGCCTATCGCGAGCGCCCGATCATCAACCATCACTACTGCCCGATGGTCAGCCCCTTGACGATGGACATCGACTCGACCGAAGCGGTGATGTATCTCACCGAGCGCGGCCTGCCCGTGTACACCACGGTGGTGCCCAACGCCGGCCTTACCTCGCCGATGACGCTCATGGGCACGCTGATCGTCGGCAACGCCGAGTTCCTCGCCATCACGGTCTTCCAGCAGATGGTCAAGGAAGGCACGCCGATCATCTACGCCAGCCTGCCCACGGTCGCCGACATGCGCACGGGCGCCTACGCCCCGGGGGCCATCGAGACCGGCATGCTCTGCATGGCTCAGGCGCAACTGGGGCACTTCTACAACGTCCCCACCGGCGGCTACATCGGCCTCACCAACGCGCACAGCAACGACGCGCAGTCGGGCTACGAGACGGGCATGAACACGCTCGGCGCGGTGCTCGCCGGGGCCACGCTGCTCAACATGGGCGGCCTCTTCAGCTCGCTCATGGCGTTCGACTTCGGCAAGGCCGTGGTCGATGACGAGATCGCCCTCATGAACAAGCGCGTGGTGCGCGGCCTGGAGTTCAGCGAAGACAGCCTCGCCCTCGACGTCATCGCCCAGGCGGGACCCGGCGGCGACTACATGAAGAGCAAGCACACCAAGTCGCTGATGAAGACCACGGCGCTCTTCCCCAAGGTCGCCGACCGCGGCATGCGCGCGCAGTGGGAGGCGGCCGGACGGCCGGACGCGCAGAGCCGCGCGCGCGCCGTGGCCCGCGGCATCCTGTCGCAGCCCAACCCGGCCGTCTGGGCGCCCGATCTGGACGCGCGCATCCGCGCCGAGCTCCCCGGCCTCGTCGCCGGCGACGCCGTCTGGGCCGAGGCCGAGGGCGACGCCTAGCGGCGCCCGCCGCGCGGCGCGAGGCCGTCCGTCACCATCCACACGATCACATCCAGACACGAGAAGAAGGGGTGCAAGCAATGGGCAACGAGGCCATGTACGAACAGCTCAAACAGGCGATCGTCGACCAGGACGCTGACGCCGTCCTCGAGGCCGTCAACGAGGCACTGGCCGAGGGTATCGACCCCCGTGACGTCATCAACAAGGGCCTCCTGCCGGGCCTCAACGTCATCGGCGAGCAGTTCGAGAGCGAAGACATCTTCCTGCCCGAGCTCATGCAGGCCGCGCTGGCCTTCCAGGCGGCGATGACCGTGCTCGAACCGGCGATCAAGGAAGCCGGTGGCGCCGACGAGAAGAAGGGCACGATCGTCATCGGCACCGTGAAGGGCGACCTTCACTCGATCGGCAAGAACATCCTCAAGCTCCTCTTCGAGACCTCGGGGTTCGAGGTACACGACCTCGGCATCGACGTCGACCTCTTCAAGTTCATCGACAAGGCCAACGAGGTGAACGCCGACATCATCGCCATCTCGGCGCTCCTCACCACGACGCTCATCGGCCAGAGAGACGTCATCGACGCGCTCAAGGACCAGGGCACGCGCGACAAGTACAAGGTCATGGTGGGCGGCGGCGCGACCACCCAGGAGTGGGCCGAGACGATCGGCGCCGACGGCTGGAGCGGCAGCGCTTACGATGCCGTCGTCAAGGCCACCGAGCTGGTCTCGTGACCGGCGCCTCGAAGCCGACCGCCGAACCCGCATCCTGAGGAGAACGACATGATCGACCTTATCGAAGTATTCGACCGCGCCGAAGTAGGGCCGCTGATCTCCGAGACCGACTACTACATGAAGCGCTACGTGCCCAAGCTCGCCGAGGTCATCGCGCGTCACAAGGTCAAGTGGGACAAGCAGACCATCATCAACACCGACGACGACCTCACCGACCGCGTCTTCCAGGCGGCCATCGACCTGCTCGCCGAGGCCGGCGCCTACTGCCCCGAGACCAACCGCGTGATGCAGTTCACCCGCGACGAGATCCTGCTCGCCTGCTCGCAGGCGCCAAGGAGCGCGACCTTCGGCGAGGACCGCGAGCGCAAGACCATGTACGGCCGACGCCCCGACACCACGGGCGACCGGCCGTGGGTACACGTCGGCGGCGGCATCTACACCACCGACGAGCAGATCTTCATGGACACCGTCGAGAAGATGGCGTCGTTCAACATCGTCGACTCGGTCAGCGTGCCGTCGATCCTGCACCTGCGCGGCAAAGACTCCCGCGTGCGCTCGCCGCAGGAGATCCTCGCGGCCTGCAAGACGGTGCGCCTGGCGCGCGAGGGCATCCGCCGCTCCGGCCGCTCGGGCCTGCCGATCATCAACGGCATCTCCGCGGCCTCCCAGCCGGCCTCGATGTTCGCGGCCAGCTACCCCGATTTCGGCCTGCGCCCCAGCGACGGCTTCCTCATCGACTTCCTCTCGGAGATGGTGGTCGGTTACGAGGCGCTGCAGAAGGTCGCCTTCTACAACAGCATCAGCGCCAACATCGGCTCCACATCGACGCCGCTGTTCGGCGGCTACGCCGGCGGCGCCGAGGGCGTCGCCGTCACGGCCACGTGCTACATGATCATGGGCAACCTGATCTTCCGCGGCACCTACCACTACAACGCGCCGCTGCACAGCAAGCTGCACCTCTCCTCCACCAAGCCGCTCATCTGGGCGATCGCCATGTCCAACGCCGCCATCGGCCGCAACATGGGCTACCCGATGGTCAACCTCCCGTACCTGGGCGGCGGCTCGGGCACCAGGCAGTACCACTATGAGATGGCCTGCTACCTGCTCGCCATCGTCACCTCCGGCGGCAACATCTTCTCCGGGCACCCGGCCATGTCCGTGCAGTCCGACTCGCTGGTCCCGGACGACCACAAGTTCCACGCCGAGATGGGCCTGGCGGCCGCCAAGCTGACGCGCGCCGAGGCCGAGCCGCTCGCACAGAAGCTCTTCCCGCTCTTCGGCGACAAGCTCAAGGACCCCGACAAGGGCATGACCTTCCAGGAGGTCTACGACGCCAGGACCAAACGCATCGTGAACAGCGAGTACCAGAGGGCGATGGACGACGTGCGCGGCGACCTCGCCGGCATGGGCCTCGAGGTACCGGTCTCCTGAGCGCCGCGATAAGCTGACGCGGCCGGGGTCCCTCGCGCATGCTCCCACGGGAGCGCAAGGGACCCCGGCCGTTTTTGTCGCAACGAGCCAACGAAGGAACGCCCATGACAGAGCTGATCAGCGCCGACGACGTGATCGCGAGGATCGACGACTGGCGCGGCAAGGATGTGCGCTGCGAGGTGCTCGGCGGCGGCATCACCAACCGCAACTACCTGGTCACCGTCGATGGGGACCCAGGGGCCGCGGGCGTCGGCAGGTTCGTCCTGCGCATCCCCGGCGAGGGCACCGAGGCCTTCATCGACCGCACCCGCGAGCTGCACAACCACGCCGCCGCGGCGGCCACGGGAGTCACCCCGCCGCTGCTCCACGTGATCCAGCCCGGGGACTGCACGGTGGTCCCGTTCATCCCCAGCGAGACCATGCACCCCGAGTCGCTCGCCGGTCACCCCGAGCGCCTCGAGAAGATCGTCGCGGCGATGCGCACGTACCACGACCACGCCGTGTTCGACAACGAGATCCGCCTGTTCGACATGGTCCGCGAGTACCTGCGCATGGCGGGCGACGTGCATGCGGCGCGACCCGAGGAGCTCGCCTGGATGCTCGAGCAGGGCCGGCGCATCGAGCCGGCCATGGAGCGCGACCAGCCCGCTTTCACCGCCTGTCACAACGACCTGCTCAGCGAGAACTTCCTGCTGGCGCCCGACGGCAAGATGTGGATCATCGACTGGGAGTACGGCGGCATGACCGACCCGTACTTCGACCTCGGCGACTTCTGCGTCGAGCACCCCCTGAGCATCGACGAGGAGAAGCTCGTGCTCAGCGCCTACTGCGGCGGGATGGACGAGCATCGCTACGCGCGCGTGCAGCTGCACAAGCTGGTCGCCGACCTGTGGTGGAGCATCTGGGCGATGATCCAGGCGACTGTGTCCAAGCTCGATTTCGACTTCTACGAGTACGGGATGAACCGCATGCGGCGCTTCCAGAAGAACGCCGCCGACCCCGACTACGAGGCGTGGCTCGAGGCGGTGTGAGCACAGATCGCGCTTGAGGCGGTAACGCCTGTGACGCAGAACGAGCCCCCGCCGCCTCTGGCGGCCGGGGCTCGTTCTGCGTGAGGCGGGCGGCCCTGACGCGCTGCAGGGCGCCAGGGCCGCCCTCGCGGGCCTCCTAGTAGTGGAGCCCGGTCTTCTTCTTGAACTGCTCGACGCAGTTGATCTCGATGTCGAGCAGCTCGGCGATACGCGCCTTGGCCGCGAGGCCCTTGGCGATGCCCGGCACGCCCGTGATCACGCCGATGTCCAGATCCTCCCGGAGCTGGCGCATCATCGTCGGGTCGGACAGGTCGAGCGGCGTCACGTGGAGCTTGTCGGCCACGTACTGCTTGGCTTCCGTGATCCTCATCTTCTTGCTGAGCTGCATCCTTGCCACCAGATCTCCGGCGGCCCGGATCCCACCCATTGACGAGGCCAGCAGATGCGCGATGTGCATGCCGGCGGGGTCACCAGTACCCACCTACAACCCGTCCGCGTGGCCGATCTCGATCATCGCGGCGCTGCAACGCGTCACCACGTCGACAGCCGGGGTCTCGAACATCGGCACGCCGCCGACGCCCATGCCCACGTTGGGGTGGACGGGGATCTTGGCGATCTCGGTGCAGGCCTTGACGAAGGTCAGCGCCTTGCCGAGGTTCCACGGCACGGTCTTCCTGGTGTTCGTGTTGGAGACCGGGCCGAAGATGGCGCAGCCGGCCTCCTCGCAGATCTGGAGCTGCTGGTGCGGCCACATGCCGGCGAGGCGCTTGCCGTTGTACTCGAGCTGGCCGTGGAAGCCGAGCACCATCTCCGCCGACATGCCGATCTCGACCGGCAGGCCGGTCTCGTTGGCCACGTGGTCGCAGGCCTGAAGGACGGAGTAGAACTCGGCGTCGCCGGTGGACGCGACGGTGTCGAAGTCGATGCCGTCGGCGCCCATCTCGAGCATGCAGTCGCTCATCTCGATGCAGTCCGCAAGACACGCCTTGCCCGCCTCTTCCTGCGTCGTGCGGGCCTCGTCGATCTTGCCGAACGGCATGAGGTCGCTGGGGTTCTCGAACGACCCGTCCGGGCGGTAGTAGAGCCCCAGGTTCGGCATGAAGCCGTACAGGAGCGGGAAGATCGTCGTCTCCATGAGCAGCTCGACGTGGAGCATCTCGAGCGCCTTGAGGAAGCGCTGAGGCTTCACCGAGTAGTCGTTGTGCGAGATCTCCATCGAGTCGAAGCCGAGCATCGACTCGAAGAGGCGCACGCCCACCTCGCGGTTGACCGGCGCGACCACGCCGCTCGACATCCGCGAGGAGTTAAGCGCGTTGACGCAGCCGTCCTTGGTCATCACGACTTCGTTGCCGCGCTGGCAACCCCAGATGCGCGTGGGGGCGGCGAACATGTCGACGAGGTAGTCGACCTCGTTCTCCGTGAGGACCGGGATCTTAGCCTTCTTGGCGGCGTGCTCCGATCCCTCCTCAAAATCTCTGCGTAGTTCGTCCAGCGTGAGCTCCACGTTAGAGCTGTCGCCCATTCGCGTCAAGATTTTCATGAATGCGCGGCCTCCTTTGTTCGCGTCGTTCTTACTGTCTCACAGAACCCGGCGGCGGCCCGGCCAGAGCCGGGCCGCCGCCGGTACCGTCAAAGCGACCGGTCTCTCGTGACTGGGATCCGCCCTTACTCGACGGGGATCTCCTTCGCCACCGTCTCGAGGGCCATGCCCTGGCGCTTGCGCGTGACCCAGGCGATGAGCCAGATCACGAGCGCCGCCACGTAGAGCACGGCCATGAAGATGGCGGACTTCGAGTTGTTCACGCCGTAGATGGCGTCCTTGATGAACAGGTAGAGGTTGAACACCAGGAACGCCGAGTAGACGGCGGCGATGATGGACATCCAGGGGATGCCGGCGATGCCGCTCTTGGGCAGCGACGAGCTGTCCCAGATGGCCTTGGCGCGCCACCGCATGACCATGAAGGCGAGCGCCGAGCCGAGGAACATGATGATGATGGCGAGCGTCGCGTCGTAGGTGAACAGCTTGACGACGGTCACGCCGGAGTCTGCGTCGATGGGCGTATACGCGTAGAGCGCCGCCATGATGATCGACGGGATGGTCATCAGCACGAGGGCGACGACCGGCACGCCTCCGGACGTCACCCTGGCGGCGGCCTCCGGGAGGATACGGTCGAAGGCCGAGGCGAAGATCATGCGCGTCGACGAGAGGAACAGCGTGCCGAACCAGCCGAACAGCAGCAGCGAGATGGCGCCGACCAGGATGACCTGGAACGCCGCGTTGGGGACGATCCAGGAGATCATCGCCGTCGGGGAGATGTAGTCACCCCCGATGGGTGAGATGCCCCACCAGAAGGCCGCCATCGTCCCCATGAACGCCTGGTAGCCCACCTTCCAGGTCATCAACCCCAGGAAGGCCAGTGAGATCGCGGTCGGCACGAGCAGACCGCCGAGCATCATGTAGATGTTCTTGCGGAAGTCCTTTGCCCCTCGGACCTCGCCGTACAGGGTCGCCCCCCAGTTCGGCCACGCCATCCAGAACAGCATGAACGGGATGAGCGTCCAGGTGGCCCAGCTGAAGCCGCCCGCGAACGTGGAGGTCGGCATGCCGGTGCCCGCGCCGATGGCCTCGGTCGCCTGGAAGGCGCCGGAGTAGGTCTCACCCTCGACCGGGACGAGAGCGCCGGCGTCGTCATAGACGAACAGGCCCGATTCGTCGGTCTGGTACTTCTGCAGGTTGAGCATGCCCTTGTCGCCGCCGTAGTACTTCTCGGCGGCGGCGTTGAACTTCTCCTTGAAGGAGCTGCCGGAGGTGACGAGCAGCAGGACGCCGCAGACGATCACGCCGGCGAGGCCGATCCACATCGCCCACTTCTGGAACTTGGCGTAGGACTTCATGCCCACGGCCACGAGCGTGGAAGCGATGGCGATGACCACCAGCGAGGCCACGAAGATGCCCGTGCGCGTGCCCAGCCAGTCCGCCGCCCCGTTGAGGCCGAGGATGCGGAAGATCGGCTTGACGGTGGTCTGGACGCCCATGTCGGCGTAGATCGGTGTCCAGAGCCAGAGGATGAACCACCAGCCGACGGCGGCGAGCACGAAGCCGATGGGGCTGTTGAAGATGCGCGTCATCCACACGTAGTCGCCGCCGGCGCGCGGCATCGCCGAGATGAGACCCGCGTACACGATGATCTCGAGGACGATGAAGACGGCGGTGATCACGATCGACCAGAAGAGGCTGCCTCCCGGGATGAACGTGGCATACGCGAACGACCAGATCGCAAGGAACAGGTTGACGGAGAAGAACGAATAGCGGAAGCCGTCCCCGCTGGACCATCCCTTGACGAGACCACTGGCTTTTCGCACGAAGAGCGTTTGTTCTGGCGCATTCGTCGCCATAAACACAACCTCCTAACACAGACCGGTTGCGGACGACTCCAAGAACGTCGTCCCCCCACTTACAGCAGACTCGACGTCTCTCTCACCCCATCGTGAGCCTGTAGCGCTTGAGCTTCTTCTTGCCGTCGAGCTCGATGATGCACCCGGAGAGCGTGCCCTCGACGTACGAGCTCCCCGGGTTGATGGCCAGCGTGCGCCCGATGCGCACGGCGGCGCGACTCTCGTGGATGTGCCCGTGGAGAGAGAGGATCGGCTGGACCTGTTCGATCACCTCCTTGACGGCGGTGGAGCCCACATGGGCGACGTCCTGCCCCTGCACCGTGAGCGACTCCCAATCGATCTTCGGGGCTACGTCGAGCTGCGTGTCGTAGGGCGGGCAGTGCAGGCCGAAGACGAGGCGCTCGGGGCTCACGGTGGCTTGCGCGACGATGCCCTCGATGCGCGCCTTGAGCAGCGGCTCCTCCTCCTCGCGCGGCGTGTCCCAGGGCGTGAGGTTGGTCCAACCGCTGGAGGCGAGCTGGTAGCCCTCGGGCAGGTCGATGACGTTGCCCTCGCCGAGCTCGATCTGCGACGAGCTGGCGAGCAGCTCGTCGATGTCGGGGCGGTCGTCGTTGCCGGGGCAGACGATGCAGCGCATGTCGCCGCCGGCGAGACGCTCGTCGGCCCAGGCGACCCACTCCTCGACCGTGCGGCGCATCTGCGCATGGAAGAGCTCGTCGAGCTTGTCGGGGTCGCTGGTGTACTCGTTCCGCTCCTCGGGAGTCATGACCACGGGGTAGTAGCCGTGATCGCGGATCGCGCGCTGCTGGACCGCCAGCGCGTCGGCGCCGTCGATATCGTGGCGCACGTCCTGCATGTGGAAGGTGTACGTGCCGCCGCCGTTGTCCATGATCGGGACGACAGCCTTGCCCGTCATGTCGCCGCCGAGGATGAGGACGTCCGCCTCGTAGTGCTTGCCGGAGTTGATGAACTTGCGCCAGCAGGCCTCCGAGCCGTGTACGTCTGTGGCGAAGAAGAGTCGCACGCTCACGTCGGCCTCCCTTGGGCTGCGCTCAGATGACTATCCATCTCTGGTTTCGCTCCTTTCGGCACTGAGGTGTGCTCCATGAGGCCCCGCGGCTGCGCGGGCCGTCCGGGTGGGCGCCGGAAGTCGCGCCGCGCGGGTGCTTCGCCGCGACGAGCCTCCAACGCTGAGAGTGGTCCGAGCACTGCCCCCCATTCGCTTCCCGAATCGGCAGAATCGAACAAAATCAAAACCCATCATAGGCTCGACTGGCGCGGCGTCAAGTGCGACTCTGTTTGATAACGTGCGCGAACGTGCTAGTTTCACAGCCGCACGCCGCAACGCCCGACGAGCTGCGCGCCTCCGCGACCGGCAGAGCCTTTCCTGGAGAAGCGCACCTCGGACTATACGACCAACGGCCGGCAATGGATAGATGCCGGCGCGCGCGAACCTCGTCCGCCCGCGCGCCCGCGACGGGTACGACGAAGGATAGGTGGGCCTACGGCCCGCACAACAGGGAGAGGAGTCCAAGGCATGGCCGACATCTACGAAGAAGCAGCCCAGGCGATCATCACGAGTGACCGCGCCGCCGCCGAAGAGGTCGCGCGGCGCGCCCTCGACCAGGGCATCGCCCCCGGCGACATCATGGCCAACGGTTTCGTCAAAGGCATCCAGGAGGTCGGCGAGCTCTTCGAGAGCGGCGAGCTCTTCCTCCCCGAGCTGATGATGAGCGCCGACGCCATGGCCGGGGCCACCGAGGTCACCAACGCCGCCCTCGAGGGCGAGGCCGCGCAGGTCAAGGGGCGCATCGTCATCGGCACCGTGCAGGGCGACGTCCACGACATCGGCAAGGCGATCGTGATCGCCTACCTCAAGGCCAACGGCTACGAGGTCTCCGACCTCGGCCGCGACGTGCCCGCGGCGAGCTTCATCGAGCGCGCCAAGGCGGAGAACGCCGACGTGATCGGCATGAGCGCCCTGCTCACCACCACCATGGAGGAGCAGCGCAAGGTCATCAAGACCATCAAGGCCGAGGGCCTCTCCTACAAGACCGTGGTCGGCGGCGCTCCCTGCACGCAGCGCTGGGCCGACCAGATCGGCGCCGACGCCTACGCCGAGGACGCCAACGACGGGGTCAAGAAGATCGACGCGCTGCTGGGTAAGTAAGAGCGCCGCAGCAGAGACGCGTGGACTCCCGCGGGGCGCGGCTGCGCCCACGCCCTAAGGCATCCGCAGGTGACAGCATGGTCGCTCCTGCCTCGCGCCCGAGGGTCCTCGCCGTGATCGGCAGCGGCCGCGGCGCACCGCGGACGCCTTGACGCACACCGGACGCCCTTGCTGTGCATACGCGCAGCGAGATCACCGGGGAGGAGGGTCTTTGAAACGACGTGTCCATGCGGGTCGAACGTGCAGCGGAGGCTCTCGCCTGAATGCCTTCACCGACGACCAGTTCAGTTACCGGCACCGCGCCGCGGCGGCGAAGGGGTGACCGCGCCGCGGATCGACTGCCTCTCGGCGGCCGAGAAGGACGCGCTCTACCAGCGCGTGCTGCACGTCCTCGAGCACGTCGGCGTCGGCTCGGCGAGCACCCTCAGCCTCCTCGCCGAGGCAGGGGCGCGGGTCGACGGTGAGCGCCAGGTCGCGAAGCTGCCGCCGGAGCTGGTCGAGAGCTGCCTCGCGCAGGCGCCGCGGCAGGTCCGGCTGGCCGGGCGCGACCCGGCACACGACCTCGTCGTCGGCGACGGCTCGCCACTCGCCTGCACCACCGACGGCATGGCGACGATGGTCATGGACGACCTGACCGGCGAGGTGCGCGCGGCCACCCGGGCCGACATGGAGTACTACTTTGGCCTCTTCGACGCCCTGCCGGAGCTCGACTTCATCTGGACGACGCTCACAGGCCCGGGCTTCGACGCCGTCACCGGGGGCCTGGAGACCGACCTGATCGCCCTGGAGTCGACCTCGAAGCACGTCCAAAGCATCGTCGCGCACTCGCCCGAGCAGGCGCCGCCGCTCCTGGAGATGCTGCAGGCGATCGCGGGAGCCCCGCTGCACGAGCGACCCATCTACTCCTCCCTGCACTGCCCCGTTTCGCCGCTGCGGTTCGAGAGCGACAAGCTCGACGCCTCGATCGAGCTGGCGCGTCACGGAGTGCCAGTGAACATCCACCCCCTGCCACTGATGGGATCCACCGCCCCGATGAGCATCCTCGGCTCGGCGGTGACCGGGATCGCGGAGTTCCTCGCCGGGGTCGTGATCTTCCAGCTCGCGGCGCCGGGCTGCGCCCTGACCGTGGTCGCCACCGGCGGCGCCACCGACTTGCGCACCGGCGGGTACCTTTGTGGGGCCCCGGAGGTCGCGCTGCTCGACATGGTCTGCCTCTCGATGAGCACGCACTTCGGGCTGCCCAGCATGGGCTCAGGGATCAGCACGGAGGCGAAGGCGGCCAACTTCCAGGCCGGCGCCGAGGGCGCGATCACCGCCATGGCGACCGTCCTCGCCGGCGCCGACATGCTCGTATCGGCCGGGCTCCTGGACTCGGTCCAGGCCATCTCGACGGCCAAGGTGATGCTGGACTGCGACACGATCGGATCCGTGCGCCGGCTCCTCCGATTGCCCGAAGTGGACGACGCGTCGATGCTGCTCGACGACATCGCCGCGGTGGGCCCTGGCGGCCACTTCCTCGGCCGGCGGAGCTCCCGCGAGGGCTCGAGACGCGGCGAGATCTGGCGCCCGTCGGTGTTCCAGCGCGGAAGCCTCTCCGAGTTCGCCGGGCGCTCCCTTGTGAGCGATGCGCTGGAGCGCGCCGAAGCCGTGCTCGCCGCCCACGCGCCCACGCCCATTCCCGACGACGTCCGTCGTGCTGCGCGCGCCGCGTTCGAGCGATACGCGCGCGGCGCCGGCGGCCACTGAACAAGGAGCACCGAAAGATGGAGCCGCGGTACCCGACCCGCATGGGCGACGGTTCGCTCGCACGCATGACGCGCAGCGAGCTGCGCGCGGAGCTCGAAGACGGCACCCGCGCGGCGGCGAGCCGGGCCAAGGCGCCGCCGCTGATCGAGGACGAGCTCGACCACCTGCTCGACATCTGGGCGTCGCCTGCCAGGTTCTCCGCCGTCGACATCGGCGACGAAGTCGTGCTCACCTACGACGGCTCGGGGTCCAAGACGGTCGGTACGCGCACCCAGGACCTGCTGATCTACGAGCAGATGTTCGGCGCCGACTCCGTCGAGCTCGGGCACGTCGACTACTCGTTCAAGGCCATCAGGACGATCCTGCCCTTCGAGGCGCAGTGCATGAAGGACGCGCAGGCGGTCCTGACGGTGCCGGTGATGTACGGGGCGATGCCCAATCTTGGGCTGTACTCGCAGCCCGATGGGCCGGTTCCCAACTGGTCGGAGCTGCTCCCGCTGACGCGAGTGGACGAGGCGCGGGCTGCCCAGGAGGAGGCGGTCGGGTACGCCGTGGAGGACATGGTGAAGACCGCCGACGCCATGTGGGAGGCGGGCGCCGACGGCATCGACTTCGACACCGCCGGCGCCGCCGGCGACGGCGACTTCCTGGCCACGCTCCTCGCGGTCGAGCGGATCCGTGCGGCCCACCCCGACATGGGCATCCAGGTCGGCATGGCCGGCGAGTTCGTGCTCGGCATGCACGGCCGGCTCGAGTACGACGGCGTGCGTCTGGCCGGCCTTTGGCCCCGCGGGCAGATGGAGCTTGTGCGCCGCGCGGGAGCGACCATCTATGGTCCGGCGATCACCGTGAACACACGCCGGACGGGGGCGTGGAACATCGCCCGCGCGCTGACGCTGGTCAAGCCGTGCATGGAGGTGGCCGAGATCCCCGTGCACATGAACATCGGCATGGGGGTCGGCGCCGTCCCCACCACCAGCTACCTGCCGCTGGACGCGGTCGCGCGCGCCTCGCGCGCAACCATCGACATCCTGCGGCTGGACGGTTTGTAGGTCGGCGGCGGCGACCCTCTCGGGATGCCGTGTGCCCACGCGACCGCCTCGGGGATGTGCGGGATGCGCGCTGCTGGAGATCTGGTGGCGCGCATGCAGATCACTCGAGGGATGCGGATCGGCGAGGCCAAGGCGTATGTCGCAGAGCGGCTCGGGGTCAGCCCCTTCGACCTCTCCGACCCGATCGCCATGGAGGACGTGCGCCGGGAACGGCAGCTGGGGCGCATCACGACCTTCGAGATCAGCTACCCGACCCAGTCGAGCGCCATGGAGGCCAAGTTCAGGATCGCGGAACTGCTCGACCTGCCGATCAACTGCGTCCAGCGCTTTCGCGAGCACGCGGGTCTGGCGCGAGTGGAAGAGCAACGACCTCAGGCCGGGGGCTCCCGGCCGGCCCAGCCCGGAGGTGATCCATGAGCACGACCGTCGACCGCGAGCGGCTCGCGGCGCTCAAGGCGCGCGAAGACGCTGACTTCGTCGCGCGCCACCCTCGCTCCCGGGAGCTCTTCGAGCGGGCGCAAGCGCACATGCTCGACGGCGTCCCCATGAACTGGATGACGCGCTGGTCAAGCCCGTTTCCGCCGTTCGTCGCCGAGGCGCACGGCGCCCGCTTCACCTGCGTCGATGGCCACGAGTACATCGATTTCTGCCTCGGCGACACGGGTGCGATGACCGGCCACTCGCCCGACGCGTCGGTCCGCGCCATCGCGCAGCAGGCTGCCCGCGGCATCACGACGATGCTCCCGACCGAGGACTCGCTCTGGGTGGCTGCGGAGCTCAGCCGCCGCTTCGGCCTGCAGTACTGGCAGCTGGCGCTGACGGCGACCGACGCCAACCGCTTCGCCGTGCGCCTCACCCGCCACGTCACGAAGCGGCCCAAGATCCTCGTGTACAACTACTGCTACCACGGCTCGGTGGACGAGACCATCATCACCATCAACGACGGCGTGCCGGGGCCCAAGCCGGGCAACGCCGGCCCGCCGGTCGATCCGACCGTGACGACCAAGGTGATCGAGTGGAACGACCTGGCCGCGCTCCGGGAGGCGCTCGCGCCCGGCGACGTGGCCTGCGTCCTCGCCGAGCCGGCGCTGACCAACATCGGCATCATCCTCCCGGACGAGGGCTACCACGCCGAGCTCAGGCGCCTGACGCGGGAGACCGGCACGCTCCTCATCATCGACGAGACGCACACGATCTGCGCCGGCCCCGGCGGCTGCACCCAGGCGTGGAGCCTTGAGCCGGACATGGTGACGCTCGGCAAGCCCATCGGCAGCGGCGTGCCCGCCGCCGTCTACGGCTTCGGTCAGGCCGTCGCCGACCGCATCCGCCTCGGCTGGGACTACCACGCCGCCGACGAGTGCGGCGTTGGCGGCACGCTCGCCGGCAACATGCTGAGCGTCGCCGCGGTGCGCGCCACCCTGGGCGAGGTGCTCACCGACGAGGCCTACGCGCGCATGATCCCGCTCGCCGGCCGCTGGGCCGACGGCGTCGAGGGCGTGATCGACGAGCTCGCCCTGCCTTGGGTGGTCAAGAGACTGGGCTGCCGCGCCGAGTACTGGCCGCGCCCCGTGCCGCCAAGGAACGGCGGCGAGGCGGCCGCCGCCGAGGACGAAGAGCTCGACCGCTACCTGCACCTCTTCATGCTGAACCGCGGCATCCTCATGACGCCGTTCCACAACATGGCGCTCATGGCGCCGCAGACGACGACGGCCGACGTCGACCGTCACACCGAACTACTGCGCGAGGCGGCGCGGACGCTGACCGGCTGAGGGCCGCCGACACGGCGACCGCTCTCCACAACGCTGCCCACCCACATCATCCGGAGGAAACCGCATGACTGCTCCCGACTCCCGCCCCAAAGTCGTCGCCGTGATCGGCAGCCCCAGGCGTCGCGGCAACACCGCGACCTTGGTCGATGCTGCTCTCGAGGAGCTCGAGCGGGGCGGCTGCGACTGCACGCGGATCGTGCTTGCGGAGAAGCGCGTCGAGTTCTGCAGCGGTCACGTGCACTGCGGCGAGCGGGCCTGCCCGCACGACGACGACATGGCCGGCATCCTCGAGCAGGTGTACGCCGCCGACGGCCTCATTCTCGCGACGCCGATCTACTACGAGAACGTCTCCGGCCAGATGAAGACGTTCATGGACCGAAACGCCACCCGCTACTACCACGAGGAGTGGCTGGCCCCGAAGGTGGTCGGTCTCATCGCCGTCGCGGGGGAGTCGGAAGCCGAGGACACGCTCGCGGCCATGCGCCGGTTCGTGGCGCTCTCGAATCCCGAGGAGCCGCCCGTGGTGGCCCTCGGCGGCCTGGCGGACAAGCCGGGCGACGCGGCGCAGGACGCCGAGCTCATGGCCAGGGCGCGGGCGCTCGGGCGCTCGATCGCCGAGCGGCTCGGCCTCGACCCGAGCTGACCGTCGCCGACAGGGCGGGCGGCGCTACGCCGCCCGCCCCGCCCCCCGCACGAGCACTTCGAGCGGGATTCCAAGCCCTTCGTGCAGCGCGTGGATCATGCGGATGCTGAGTCCGCGCTTGCGCGCCAGCACCACCGAGACGCGCGAGCGGCTGCCCAGGAATTCCTCCAGGTTGCGCCTCGTGAGCCCTCGCTGGTCCATGACGAAGAGGATCGCGTCGACCGGGTCCGGAAGCTCGAACGGCCAGCGGTGCTTCTCGTATATCTCGATGACCAGCGCCAGCAGCTGGAGCTCGTCCGCCTGCGGCGTTCCGGGAGCGGGAGCCGCGTCCAGGAGCGCGTCCAGTTCGGCCAGGGCCGCGGCGTGTTCGGCATCGTCGTGGATGAGGTGAGCCACCGGACCTCCCAGAGTCGCCAGCGGTCGTACTCGGCGTGGTTGCCGACGGCGACGATGCGGACGATGCCGTTCGCGAAGTCGATGCGAACCGCCAGCCTGTAGTCGTTGCCCTTGATCCGAAACACCACGAGGTCTCCTCGGATGAGACTTGCCCGGGGGTGCTCCGCCAGCACCCGCTGCGGCCGGTCCCACAAAGCCATCTCGGCTGTGGCCAGCCAGAGCGTCAGTGCCGGGCGAGCATCCGCATGCGCCTGCGCGAACGCCTCGACCAGATGTCGTCCGACGACCCGCACCCGTCAGGACCGACCTGCGCCGGCGCGCCCGGGTGTTCCCAATATGGGAACAGTACACATTGTTGTCCGCTGATGGGCAAGCATGCCGCGACGTTCGCATGCTGACGGCGGCGAGAACAGGGTGTCGACAGGTTCTCGGCGTTGACATCACGGACGCGGGATGCCGCTGTACGCGCGAGTCGCGGAGCCGCAGTGGCCGCGGGCGTGAAGCGACCGCTCTACGCCAAACCGGCGACGAGCGTCGCGAGCAGGTCGAGGAGCTCCTTCTCCCCGGCGGCTGCCGGCCGGGAGAGCGTCAGCGCGATCTCGTAGCGCCCGCCGGCCCAGGCGCACGAGCCGCTGAGCACGCGCGCCTCGTCGCCCTGGCCGCTGCGGTCGCCCGTGCGGCCGCCGTCGCCCGCCTCGCCCGGCGGCCGCGCCACGGCCGCGCCGGCGACCTCGTCGTCGCGGGTGACGAGGCAGGAGCGCGCCGAGAAGGCGTCGCAGGCGAGGCGCGCGACCACGGCCGGCCACTCCGGCCGGGCGCGCAGGTCGCCGAGCTCCGCGAGGCTCTCGGCGACACGGGCGAGCCGGAGCCGCAGCGCGTCGTCCGGCTCGCCGCATTCCCGCGCGCGGTGGTACAGCTCGGCGTTGCGCATCGCCACCGCCGCGTGGCCGGCGAGGGCGCCGACCAGGCGGAGCTCCTGAGGTGAGTAGCGGCGCGGCCGCTCCCAGTCCGTGGCCTCGAGGAGGCCGATGGTCTCGTCGCCGACGACGAGCGGCACCATGAGCACGCTGCGGTCGCCGTAGCTCCGCAGGAGCCGCACCTCGGCCGGGTCCGCGCCGCGGTCGTCGACGTTCACCACGACGGTCTGCCGCTTCTCGAGCACGCGGCGCGTGAGCGGGTAGTCGTCGAGGCCAAAGTCGGTGATCGGCGGCAGGCGGCGGCCGCGCGAGTCGTACTCGGCCAGCAGGGTGACGACCCCTCTGCCGGCATCGTAGCCGCTGATCGCGCACGTGCTGCAGTCGCAGAGGCGGGTGACGTGGCGGGCGATCGCCGCCAGGAGCTCCTGCCTGTCGAGCATGCTCGCGAGGTCGATGGAGGCCTGCGCCAGCGTGTCGACCTCGCGTTCCCGGGCGCGGCGGGCCTGCAGGTGGCCGTCGCCGCCGATCGCTCGCCGGAGCTCGTCGACGTCCTCCTGCGCGATGCGGCGGTGACCGCCGGCCGTGCGCTCGCAGGGCAGGAAACCGCTGGACGTCCAGCGGCGTATGGTGTCGGGCGTGACGCCGAGCGCGCGCGCCGCCCGGCCGACGCTCACGTACATGCGCCCACCTCGCGGTCATGCGGGCGCGGTGTCGCGCGGCCGAATGGCTCAGCATCGGCACGAGATTCTTGAGCATATCTTCTCACGACTTCATCGCCTGTCCGTCTGTGTGGCTTCGAACCTGTGGAAAGCATACTCCGCTCGAGCGCCGCTGCACAGGTCCACCAGATTTCCTGCCGGAGTCACACCAGATTTGACGAGGTTTTGGGGCTGGCCGCCGAGGCCCGGATGCGCTGGACTTGTACGGCGGCAGGTCGCCGCGCCCCGGTCGGGCTCTTCCGCGCCCGGGCGGATCGCGAAAGGAGCGGCAGTCATGAGGGCACTGATCGTCGGCACGGGCGGCGTGGGCGAATCGATCGCGGTCATTGCCGCGCGCAGAGACCCCGCCGGGGAGCTCTTCGAGCGTATGGTCCTGGCCGACGCCGACCTCGCTCGCGCGCAGCGCGTCTCGCAGCGGCTCGGCGCGGAGCGCTTCCCGGCCGAGCAGGTCGACGGCACCGACGCCGCCGCCATCGCCGCCCTGGCGGCGAAGCACGGCGCCGACATCGTCTGCAATCTGCTGCCGCTCTGGGCCGACATCTACGTCATGGAAGGCGCCCTGACGGCAGGCGTCCACTACCTCGACACCGCCTTCGGGATGGACCCGAAGCCGCTCCCGGACGGCAGCGAGCGCTCCTGGTTCGACGCCTTCCAGTTCGACTATCACGAGCGCTTCGAGCAGGCCGGGCGGCTCGCCCTCATGGGCATGGGCGTGGAGCCCGGCATGGCCGACTGCTACGCGCGCTATGCCGCCGACCACTACTTCGACGAGGTCGAGGAGATGGGCGTGCGCGACGGCTCCAACCTCGCGATCCCCGGCTTCGAGGGGATCGCCTTCGGCTTCTCCGCCTGGAGCACCATCGACGAGCTCACCTGCCCGGCGATCGTCTGGGAGGCCGGCAAGGGCATCTTCGAGGTCCCGGCGTTCAGCGAGAAGGAGCCGTTCTTCCTGCCCGAGGGCATCGGCATCGTCGACGTCGGCCACGTGGCCCACGACGAGGTGGTCCACATCAGCCGTAACGCCAGGCTGCTCAAGGGCGTGCGCAAGGCCACCTTCAAGTACGGGCTCGGCGACGAGTTCGAGGCCGCCATGGGCGTGCTCAAGAGCCTCAACCTGCACGAGGTCGAGCCGGTGGAGGTCGCCGCCGCCGACGGCCGGCACGTCATGGTGGCCCCGCGCGACCTGGTCGCCGCGGCCTGCCCCGACCCGGCCGAGATCGGCAAACGCTTCGTCGGCAAGACGGCCGCCGGCCTGTGGGTGAAGGGCCGGCGCGACGGCCTCGAGCGCGAGCTGTACCTGTACCAGGTGGCCGACAACCAGGAGTGCCTGGAGACCTTCGGCACCCAGGCGGTCGTCTGCCAGACGGCCTTCACCGCAGTCATCACGCTCGAGCTGCTCGCGACCGGCAAGCTCGCCGGCCACCGCGGCAACCCCGAGACGGGCGTGCGCTCGCCGGAGGAGTTCTGCGCCGACCCGTACGTCGCCCTGATGGCCGACTACGGCTTCCCCGGCGGGATCATGGAGATGGACTCCGAGTTCAAGAAGGCGGGGGAGCGGGCCGGCCTCGAGGCCCCCGCCCTGGCGAGCGCGGGCGAGTGAGCGAGGCAGCCGGCGCCGGCGTCGGTGGCGTCTTCCTCATCCCTGTCGGTACCCTGTGTGGGCGTCGTGCTCGCCCTCGTGCTCGCCGTGCTCAAGCCGGGCTTCTTCGGGCGCCCGGCCGAGACCTGGCCGGGCGAGGGCGTGGCGCTACCCTATGAGAACGAGCGGATCGTCGAATGACTCGCGCGATGGAGGACCGGAAGAGATGACGATGGACGGATCGACCCCCCCTGCGACGTGGCCACCGTGCGAGGAGTGCGCGGCGCCCGCGAGCGAGTCGGACGCGAGCGGGGCGGACGCGAGCGGGGCGGGCGCGACCGGGGCGGCTGGCCCGGGCGTCTCCAGGGGCCGCTTTCTCAAGCTCTCCTTCGCCGCTGCCGCCGGGGCCATCGCGGCGACCCTCGGGGTGCTCGGCCTGCGTCCGCTGATCGCGCCCGCGCTCCGCCCGCAGAGCGCGGACTGGGTCGCGTTGGGCCGCGCCGGCGCCCCCACTCCCGGCCGCGTCGCCCTGCCGCCCAAGGGCGCGGTCGCCCGCGCGACGCTCACTCGCGAGGTGGCCGACGCCTACCTGCCGCGAGCGCCGCAGAAGACGACCGTCTTCGTGGCCGATCGCGGTGAGGGCCGCTACGAGGTCTTCGACGCCAGGTGCACGCACCTGGGGTGCCCGCTCGTCTGGGACCAGGCCGCGCGGCGGTTCGACTGCCGGTGCCACGGCGCCGTGTTTGACGAGCTCGGAGAGGTCGTCTCGGGCCCGGCGCCGCGGGCGCTCGACCGCTACGCGACGAAGACGAAGGACGGCGTGCTCTACGTCGGCGGCCTCGAGGAGGCATGATGGCGACCACCCCGCCGGCGACCAGACCGCGACCGCGCAGGGCGTCGAGGCTCGGCGACGCCATCGACGAGCGGCTCGACGTGCGCCGGCCGCTGGTGCGGTTCCTGGGCAAGCCCGTGCCCGAGGGCATCACCTTCTATCACTGCTTCGGCGGGCTGGCGTTCTTCACGTTCCTGGTGCTGGTCGTCACCGGGGTCGTGCTGGCCGCCTTCTACGTCCCGTCGCCCGACCACGCTCGGGCCTCGCTGGCCTGGCTGGGATCGTCGGTCCCCCTCGGCGCCATGCTGCGCAACCTCCATCGCTGGAGCGCCTACGCCATGGTCGTCCTCGTGGTCGCGCACATGGTGCGGGTCTTCGTGCAGGGCGCCTACCGCAAGCCGCGCGAGCTCAACTGGGTCGTGGGCGTGCTGATGCTCCTGATAGTGCTCGCCTTCGGCTTCACCGGCTACCTGCTGCCGTGGGACCAGAAGGCCTACTGGGCGACGAGCGTGGGCATCAACATGGCCGGCTCCGTGCCCGTGGTCGGGCCCTTCCTCGCCGATCTCCTGAGGGGCGGGCCCACGGTCGGGGCGCTGACCCTGCTCAGGTTCTACACGGCGCACGCGTTCGTGCTCCCGGCGCTGCTCGCCGTGGGGCTCGTGCTGCACTTCGCCATGGTGCGCCGCCAGGGCATCGCGAGGCCGCTGTGACGGAGCGCGCGATGACCAGCGACCCGACGACGAGTGCCGCGACCGCACGTGACGCCGTGCCGGCCGGCGCGACCGGCGAGGCCGCCGCGGCGCCGGGCGAGGGCGGCGGCGAGCGGCCGTACTTCCCCGGCCTCGCCCTCAAGGAGGCGCTCGCAGCCCTCGCGCTGCTCGCCGTCCTCGTCCTGCTTGCCGCGCTCACCGAGCCGGCACTGGAGGCGTCCGCCGATCCCAACGCCGCCGGCTACGTGCCGCGCCCTGAGTGGTACTTCCTCTGGTTCTTCCAGCTCCTCAAGTACTTCGGCGGGAGCCTCGAAGTGGTCGGCGTGGTGCTCGTGCCGGCCGGCCTGATCGTCCTGCTTCTGGCCGTGCCGTTCATCGACCGGCGGACGCCCAGGACGAGGGTTCTCGTACCCGGCAGCCGGCCCGTCAGGGTCGTGCCCCGGCTGCTGGCGGCGGCTTTCATCGCCGCCGTGCTCGGCTTGACGCTGCTCGCCGTCGGCTCGTCCTCGGCGCCCGGCGGGTTCATGGGTCCGCAGGGGCCGGCGCCTGAATGGCCGCCGGCCGCCGCGACCCAGGAGGTACCGGCGCCGTGAGCACGCCCTGCCGCCTCGCCACCCTCCAGGAGGAACGATGACCGGACCCCGTGACCGCGACGACGAGCTGGGCATGGGCCGGCGCATCACGCGCCGCGACTTCCTCGACGGCGTCGCGCTGAGCGTCGGCGGGCTGGCGCTCGGCGGCTCCGTGCTCTCCGCCTGCGGGTCCGCCGGCGACGCGGCGACGCTGGAGACCCCGGACCTCTCGCCGTACCCGCCGGCGCTCACCGGGATGAGAGGCAGCACCGACCCAGCGCTGGCCGTGCCGCACGAAGTGGTCGACGGCGCCTTCTGGAAGACGGCGGGCACGCCCAAGCCCACCGGCGGGACCTACGACCTCGTCGTCGTCGGCGCCGGCGTCAGCGGCCTCTCGGCCGCCTACCTCTACCGCCGCGACCACCCCGGGGCGCGAGTGCTCGTGCTCGACAACCACGACGACTTCGGCGGGCACGCGCGCCGCGCCGAGTTCCACGAAGGCAGGCTGATCGGCTACATCGGCACGCAGTCCATCGACTCCCCTTCCACTTTCAGCCGCGAGACGCTCGGGCTGCTCGCCGACATCGGCGTCCGCCTGCGGGCCTTCGAGAAGCACTACGACCAATCGTTCTTCGAGCGGCACGGCCTGACGAAGTGGGCGGCCGTCTTCGACCGCGAGACCTGGGGCCGCGAGCACGTGGCCATCGCCGGCGACGACACGCCGATGGCCGAGTTCCTCGAGGGCGCCCCGATGGCCCCCGAGGCCAAGCGCGACCTCGCCATGCTCTACGAGGCGCCGAAGGACTGGCTGCCGGGTCTGACCGACGCCGAGAAGAAGGAGCGGCTGGGCCGGATGACCTACGCCCAGTACTTGCAGGACGTGGCCAAGATGCACCCGGACGTGCTCACGTATCTGTACCAGGAGCCCACGGGCGAATGGGGCTACGGCATCGACGGCATCGGCGCGATCGACGCCTGGGCGGAGGAGTACCCGGGATTCGCCGGGCTCGGGCTGGACTGGTCCCGGCCGTCCAGGCACAACTCGCCGTCGATCAAGCGGGGCTGGAACGCGAACGACCCGTACATCTACCACTTCCCGGAGGGAGTCGCCGGGGTCACGCGGCTGCTGGTGCGGGCGCTGGTCCCGGGGGCGCTGCCGGGGAGCACCATGGAGGACGAGGTCCTGGCGCGTCTCGACTACGCGCGGCTGGACGACCCGGGCAACGACGTGCGCATCCGGCTCGGGAGCCCGGTGGTCCGCGTGCGGCACGTCGGGGCGCCGGCGGCCGCACGCGAGGTCGAGGTGGCGTACGTGAGCGACGGCGCCACGCGGAGCGTGCGCGCCCGCGGCGTCGTGCTGGCCTGCTGGTACTCGATGATCCCGTACATCTGCGATGAGCTGCCCGGCGTGCAGAAGCAGGCGATGCGCTTCATGACGCGCATCCCGATGGTGTACGCGTCGGTCGCCATCCGCTCCCGGCGCGCGTTCGAGCGGCTCGGGCTCGCCGGCGTGTACACCACGAGTCCGCACGCCTTCTGGAGCTACGCCATGCTCGACTACCCGGTGAGCATGGGCGGCTACGAGTATCCCAGCGGTCCCGACGAGTCGGTGCTGCTGCACTTCTCCGCCTCGCCGACGGAGCCGGGCATGCCTCCGCGCGAGGGCGCGAGGGCCGGCCGCTGGAAGCTCTACGGCATGTCGTTCGCCGACATCGAGCGGGAGATCCGCGAGCTCCTGGCGCGCGGGCTCGGCGCCGGCGGCTTCGACCCCGCCGCCGACATCACCGCGATCACCGTCGGCCGCTGGGCGCACGGCTACTCGTTCGAGTACGCATCGCCGTGGGACAACGCCTTCTACCCGGACGGACCGCTGCCCGGGGATGTGGCGGCCCGCCCCTTCGGCCGCATCGCCATGGCCGGCACCGACAAACGCTCCAGGGCCTACATGGACAGCGCGATCGACGCGGCCTACGAGGCCGTTCACAAGCTATGACGCGTGCCTCTCGGGATGGCCTGACCAGGCGCGAGTTCCTGGGACGCACGGCCGTGCTCGGCCTCTCCCTGACGGCCGCTGGGCGCGTGCTCTCCGCGTGCGGGGACGGCGCGGCGTCGCCTTCGCCGGACGCCTTCGCCGACGCCTCCGGCCGGATCGTGGTCGGCCCCTCCGACCCCCGGTTCACCTACGTCGGCCGCTGGGGGTTCGACGACCCGGCGCGGCCGACGGCCGGCTGGCAGGGCTCGAGCGTCGCCCTGCGCTTGGACGGGACCGGCGTCGATGCGACGCTCGACGCCGGCAAGCGTCGCGAATACTCGCGGGTGGTCGTCGACGGCGACGCCGCCGGGTCCACGCGCTTCGCGGCGTCGCCGGGTGTGGCCACCTACCGGCTCGCCGCGGACCTCCCGTCCGGCGAGCACCGCGTCGAGCTGGTCAAGGAGACGGAGGCCGGGCGCGGCTTCGCCGTACACGGCTTTGCCGTGACGGGGCGGCCGCTCGCGGCGTCGCCGCCCGCCCCTCGCCACCTCGAGTTCTACGGCGACTCCGGCCTCGCCGGCTTCTCGCTCATGAGCGAGCGCAACGAGGAAGGCTGGGACCTCGTCGGCAGCTTCAACACGTACGCCGGCGTCACGGCGCGAGCCTTCGGCGCCGACTACCACAACATCTCGGTGTCGGGCGCCACCCTGGCGAGCATGGCCCGGGACTACGCCCGGCGCGACCGGCACGACGCGTCGTCGACCTGGGACTTCGCCCGGTACCCCGCCGACGTCGTCGTCGTGGACCTCGGGTCCAACGACGTCTACGAGGTCCCGCCCGCCGAGGTCCGCAAGCGCTACGTCAGGCTGCTCGACCGCTTGCGCGCCGCGCACCCCGCGGCGCACATCGTGCTCTTCGACTCCTACGGCTGGGGCAAGGTCGAGCCGGCCGACTACTCCGCCGAGGTCGTCGCCGGCTACGGCGACCCCAGCGTCTCCGCCGCCTTCTTCCCCTGGCTGTTCGAGCGTTGGCACGGCTGCGAGTCTGACCACGGCGGGATGGCGCGCTACCTCATCGCCCACCTCGAGCGGGTCACGGGCTGGAAGGCCGGCGAGCCCGACCTCATGAGCGGCTACGGATGGGAGGGCGGCTTCGCCAACGGCGGCTTCGAGGAGGCCGCACCCTTCGGCGGCTTCGGCTGGCGCTACGCCGACGCGCCCGGCGTCGAGCGCGTCCGGGACGCCGCCTCCGCGCACGAGGGCGAGCACTTCCTGCGCCTCGGGCGCGGGGCCTCCGTCCATCAGTCGAACCCTGCCCGCGGTGGCCAGGAGGTGACGGTCGCGCTCTGGATGCGCGGCGCCGTCGAAGGCGCTCGCGCCGCGCTCACGGTCGACTTCCGCGGCCAGGAGATGGGCACCCCGCCGCTGCGTTCGCGCACGCGGACCTTCGCCCTCTCCACGGAGTGGCGGCGGTACGAGCTGTCCGCGCGAGCCCCCTTCGTCCCCGTGGACCCCGTCTTCCAGACGAGACTCACGCTGTTCGGCGCGAGGGGGACGGCGGAGCTCGACGGCCTGGAGATGCGTACGACCTGATCCGGCGCCGCCTCCGGGCGAGGGTCTCCGGTGACCGCCGCCCGGTGCGGCAAGACCGCTGCAACGTTCGCGAGCGCGCCGCACTCCTGTCGCGCAGGACGCTGCCAGACTCCGCCCCGTGCTCGCATCCTCCATGCGCGTCAGCACGATCAGCCGCCCCTGCGGTCTCCAAGTCCTGCGCCCATGTGGCCGTGGTTCCGTGCTATCCGGGTATTGCGTGCCCGGTCTGCACGCTCTCGACTGAGTGCGTCATGCTTGCCGACACGCCCGCAGCTCAAGATGCCTACATCCCTCGAGCGCTGACGCGCAGGCTGGTGGAGCTGGCGGGCCCCTTCCCCGTCATCTGCCTCACCGGCCCTCGGCAGTCGGGTAAGACCACGCTCGCGCGCAACGCCTTCCCCGGCTTTCGGTACGTCTCGCTCGAAGAGACTCTCGTCCGTCAGGAAGCCACGCACGATCCCGCGCGCTTCCTTCGCCGGACGGCCGCGGGCGCCGACGGGGTGATCCTCGACGAGGCGCAGCGGGCGCCCGAGCTCTTCTCGTATCTCCAGGGTTTCATCGACGAACGGCGCGGCGGCCCGTTCGTTCTCACGGGTTCGCAGGACTTCCTGCTGCTCGAGTCGATCACGCAAAGCCTGGCCGGCAGAGCCGCCGTGCTCGAGCTTCTGCCGCTCTCTGTGGCCGAGCTCGAACGCCGGCCGTCGCTGGCGCCCCGCGATCTCGAGCGCTCTCTGGCCGCCAGCCCTGCGCCACCCAGACCAGCGGCCGATGTCGACGACCTGATGATGACCGGGTTCTATCCCGCCCTACACTCCCGTGCGCTGCCGCCGGCGCCGTGGTTCAACGGCTACGTGCGCACGTACGTGGAACGCGACGCCCGGCAAGCGGGCGCCATCGGCGACCTCGACACGTTTCAGCGCTTCGTCGGCCTCTGCGCCGGCAGGGTCGGTCAGCTCCTCAACCTCACCTCGCTGGGCGACGACGCCGGCATCGACCGCACCACGGCGCGCCGCTGGCTCTCGATCCTGAGGGCCAGCTACATCGTCACGACGCTGCAACCCCACTACGCGAACTTCTCCCGGCGGCTCGTGAAGACGCCGAAGCTGTACTTCCTCGACACGGGCCTCGTCTGTCACCTCCTCGGGATCCGGGAGGTCGACCAGCTTCGCGGGCATCCCCTGCGCGGCGCGGTCTTCGAGAACTTCGTGGTCGCGGAGCTGACGAAGGTCTTCGCCAACGCCGCGGAGACGCCGCGGCTCCATTTCTGGCGGGACTCACATGGGGCAGAGGTGGACGTCGTCCTGGACTTCGGCGGCGTGCGGGTGCCCATCGAGATCAAGTCCGGCGAGACGCCGGGTCGCAGCTACTACCGCGGCCTGCACGTGTTCCGCGACCTTGCCGCTGCATCGGGCCAGCAGATCCCCGATCCGTACGGCATCCTCGTCTACGGCGGCGACGAGTCCGGCGACCGCTGGGGCCACATGCTGCGGCCGTGGTGGGCGTGCTCGTGAGGGATCGAGGTCAAGGCGGTCGGGCCGGGCGGCAACCACCCTGCCCGGCGCGAGGCGCACGTGTGACGTGACCGCTCGGCGGCGGTAGGCTACCCCGACGAGACGCCGGCGCTCGCGCCGGCGAGAAGGCTGAAGGAGTGAGCGGCGATGGCGGATCGGACGAGCAGGGCGAAGGAATGGCCCGGCGGCGTGGCGCGCGCGGCCGTCTACTGGCAGGGCGGCGACCCACGCTGGCAGACCGGCGATATCGTGCCGCTGACGACCAGCGAACGCGCCGACGTGTGCATCGTGGGCGGCGGGTTCACGGGTCTCTGGACGGCCCTCTCGATGAAGCGGCTCGCGCCGGGGACGGACGTCGTGCTGATCGAAAGAGAGTACTGCGGCGCCGGCGCCAGCGGCCGCAACGGCGGCTGGGTGAACGGCTGGGACGACATGCTGCCCAGCCTCGTCTCCCGCTTTGGCCGGGACGCCGCGCTGTGGCTGCTCGACGCCTCCCGGCGCAGCCTCGACGACCTCCGCGACACGGTGCGCGACGGCGCCATCGACTGCGACCTTTCGTTCGAGGGCGGCCTCACCGTGGCGCTCTCCCCGGCCCAGGTCGAGGGCGTTCTGGAGCCCGCGCTCCTGGCGCGCGAGTTGGGCCGCGACGACCTCTTCCGCATCCTCGGCAAGGACGAGGCGGTCGCCCTGTCGGGGGCGCCGGCGGCCGAGGCCGGGGCGCTGATCCTGCGCGCCGGCAGCGTGCAGCCGGCGCTGCTCGTCCAGGGCCTGCGCCGCCTGGTGGTCGCGGCCGGCGTGCGCGTCTACGAGGCCACGCCGATGGTCGGCCTGGAGCGCACGCTGCCCGCCGTCGTCAAGACCCCGTCCGGGAGCGTGACCGCCGACCAGGTCGTCCTCGCCTCCGGCGCCCGGCTCGCCCGCGTCGCCGAGCTGCGCCGCACCGTGTTCATCATCCCCTCGCACGTCGTCGCCACGGCGAGCTCCGCGGAGGCGCTGGAGCGCCTCGGGTGGGTGACCGGCCGTCCCTTCTCGGACGGACGCACCGCCGTGCACTACGCGCAGCGCACGGCCGACGACCGCCTCGTCTTCGGCCGCGGCGGCGGCCGCCTCGGCTACGGCGGCCGCGTCATCCCCGCCCACTACCACGACGCCCGCGAGAGCGCGGGCATCGTCGCCGACATGCACGGCATGCTGCCCACCACGCACGGTCTCGAGGTGCAGTGGCGCTGGGGCGGGCCTCTGGAGCGTACCCAGCACGGCGTTCCCTGGGTCGGCGCCCTGGGCAAGTACCGCAACCTCCACTACGGCCTGGGCTACTCCGGCAACGGCGTGGCGGCCTCCAACCTCATCGGCCGCACCCTGGCTTCGCTGGCCCTGGGCCTCGAGGACGACTACGCGCGGTCGCCGCTGGTCTCCGAGCCGCCGACCTACCTGCCGCCGGAGCCCATCCGTTCGGCCGGGGCGCGCGCCGTGCGCAGCGCCATCGAGCGCTGCGAGGCGATGGAGGACGAGGGCCGCAAGCCGGACCCGGTCTCACGGGCGCTGCGGCGTTGCCTCACCATCTCGATGCCGAAGGGCGTCACCCTGTGGCGCCGCGACGAGATGGACTGAGCGGCGGCGGCGCCGAGCCGCGCGCCTTTGAGCTGCCGGACGATGGCTTGTACCGCCGCGGCCCGGCGCTCTTCGCGAGCTCTTCCGCCGGTCTCGACCGGTCCATCCGGCCGCAGCGCACCACGGCAGCCTTGACGCGGACCAGATACGCTTGCTATGCGTACGGACAGCGAGATCATCGGGGAGGTGGGTCCTTGAGACGATGTGCCCGTGCAGGGCGCACCCGCAGCGGAGGCTTCGGCCCGAATGCCTTCACCAGCGACGACAAGCTCAGGTACCGGCACTGCGCTGGGGCGGCGCGGACGTGACCGCGCCGCGGATCGACTGCCTCTCGGCGGCCGAGAAGGACGCGCTGTACCAGCGCGTGCTGCACGTTCTCGAGCACGTCGGCGTCGGTGTGGGCTCGGCGAGCGTCCTCCGCCTGCTCGCCGAGGCGGGGGCGCAGGTCGATGAGGAGCGCCGGCTCGCCAAGCTGCCGCCGGCGCTGGTCGAGAGCTGCCTCGCGAAGGCGCCGCGGCAGATCCGGCTTGCCGGGCGCGATCCGGCGCACGACCTCGTCGTCGGCGCCGGCGCGCCGCTCGCCTGCACCACCGACGGCATGGCGACGATGGTCATGGACGACGCGACCGGCGAGGTGCGCGCGGCCACCCGGGCCGACATGGAGTACTACTTCGGCCTCTTCGACGCCCTGCCAGAGCTCGACTTCATCTGGACGACGCTCACGGGCCCCGACCTCGACGCCGTCACGGGGGGCCTGGAGACCGACCTGATCGCCCTGGAGTCGACCTCGAAGCACGTCCAAAGCATCGTCGCGCATTCGCCGGAGCAGGTGCCGCCACTCCTGGAGATGCTTGAGGCGATCGCGGGGGCGCCGCTCCACGAGAGACCCATCTACTCCTCCCTGCACTGCCCCGTGTCGCCGCTGCAGTTCGAGAGCGACAAGCTCGACGCCTCCATCGAGCTGGCGCGTCACGGCGTGCCCGTCAACATCCATCCCCTGCCGCTGATGGGATCCACCAGCCCGATGAGCATCCTCGGCTCGGCCGTGACGGGGATCGCGGAGCTCCTCGCCGGCATCGTGATCTTCCAGCTTGCGGCGCCCGGCTGCGCGCTGACCGTGGTCGCCACCGGCGGCGCGACCGACCTGCGCACCGGCGGCTACCTCTGCGGAGCTCCGGAGGTCGCGCTGCTCGACATGGTCTGCCTCTCGATGAGCACGCACTTCGGGCTGCCGAGCATGGGCTCGGGGATCAGCTCGGAGGCGAAGGCGGCCAACTTCCAGGCCGGCGCCGAGGGCGCCATCACCGCCATGGCGACCGTCCTCGCCGGGGCCGACATGCTCGTGTCGGCCGGGCTCCTGGACTCGGTGCAGTCCATCTCGACCGCCAAGGTGATGCTCGACTGCGACACGATCGGGTCCGTGCGCCGGCTCCTCCGCTTGCCGGCGGTGGACGACGCATCGACGCTGCTCGACGACATCGCCGCGGTGGGCCCCGGCGGCCATTTTCTCGGACGGCGGAGCTCCCGCGAGGGCTCGCGCCGCGGCGAGATCTGGCGCCCGTCGGTGTTCCAGCGCGGGAGCCTCTCCGAGTTCGCGGGGCGCTCCCTGGTGAGCGACGCGCTGGAGCGCGCCCAAGCCGTGCTCGCCGCGCACGTGCCCACGCCCATCCCCGACGATGCCCGCCGCGAGGCGCGCGCCGCGTTCGAGCGGTATGCGCGCGGCGCGGGCGCCGACGCCCACTGACTGAAGCAACGTCACCCACATCATCCGGAGGAAACGACATGACTGCTCCAGGATCCCGCCCCAAGGTCGTCGCCGTGATCGGCAGCCCCAGGCGGCGCGGCAACACGGTGGCCCTGGTGGACGCCGCCCTCGAGGAGCTCCAGCGCGGCGGCTGCGACTGCACGCGGATAGTGCTCTCCACGCTGCGCATCGACGCCTGTGACGGCCACGAGAACTGCGGCGAGCGGGAGTCCTGCCCCCACGACGACGACATGCCCGGCGTCCTCGAGCAGGTGTACGCGGCCGACGGCCTCATCCTTGCGACGCCGATCTACTACGAGAACGTCTCGGGGCAGATGAAGACGTTCATGGACCGCAACGCCACCCGCTACTACCACGAGCAGTGGCTGACCCCGAAGGTCGTCGGCCTGATCGCCGTCGCCGGGGAGTCCAGTGCGGACGACACCCTGGCGGCCATGCGCCGCTTCGTGGCGCTGTCGAATCCCGAAGAGGCGCCCGTCGTAGTCCTCGGCGGGTGCGCCGACAAGCCTGGGTCGGCGGCGGACGACGCCGAGCTCATGGCCCAGGCGCGGGAGCTCGGGCGCTCGATGGCCGAGCGGCTCGGGCTCGATCTGGGCTGACCCGCGCCGACGGGGCGGGAGGCGCTACGCCGCCCGCCCCGCCTCCTGGACCAGCGCCTCGAGCGCGGTCCCGAGCCGTTCGTGCAGCGCGCGAATCAGTTTGCCGCGCGCGCTGGCGGTGCTAGACTGTGCCCGTGCTCGCGGCCTGCATCAGCATCAGCACGATCAACCGCTCCTGCGGTCTGTAGACCCGTCCGCTTCCCCGCGGACGGGTTTTTCCAGGCTGCCATCTCTTTCGCCCATCCGCTGGCAGTCCCCACCCCGAACCGTCACCGGACACATGCGAGGTTGCCGCAATGACCACCCGTATCAATCCCATCGCCCCGCGTCTCAAGTGGGACGTCCTCGATTCCAGCGAGCTTGAACGCATCCACGAGGCCACCCTCGAGATCATGGAGGACGTCGGCGTCCGCTTCCCCAGCGAGCGCGCGCTCGCCGTGCTCGAGGGCAGCGGCTGCGAGGTGGACCGCGCGACCCAGGTCGCCAAGCTCCCTCGCGCGCTGGTCATGGAGGCGGTCTCCTGGGCGCCGCGCGAGTACGTGCTCGCCGGCCGCGACCCCGCCTGCGACATGCTCATCGACGGCAAGCATTGCTACCTGAGCAACGACGGCTCCGGCGTGTTCGTCTTCGACCACAAGACCGGCGAGAAGCGCCCCAGCACGAAGAACGACGCCGCCACCAGCGCGCGCTTCGTCGATGCGCTTCCCAACATCAGCTTCTACTGGGGCCCCGTGGTCACCAGCCAGGACGTGCCCCCGGCCACCAAGGCGCTGCACGACGCCGAGGCCGTGTTCACCAACACCAGCAAGCACTTCCAGACGGTGACCACCGTCGGCGAGAAGCCGGCCCGCTACATCATCGAGATGGCGGCCGCCATCGCCGGCGGCCTCGACAGGCTGCGCGAGAGGCCGATCCTGAGCTTCATGCAGTGCGCCGTCGACCCGCTCGGTCACGACGGCCCCAACCTGGAGGCCAACCTCGTGGCCGCCGAGCATGGGCTGGCCAGCGGCTTCATGCCCATGCCCCTCGCGGCCGGCACCGGCCCGGCTACGCTGGCCGGCAACCTCGTCGTGCAGAACGCCGAGGCGCTCAGCGGCGTCGTCCTTCTGCAGCTTGCCTACCCCGGCTCGCCCTGCTTCTTCGCCGGCGCCCCGAGCGTCATCGATCTCAAGACCGGCGGTTACACCGGCGGCTCGCCCGAGGACTACCTGCTCGCCGCCGCCAGCACTCAGCTGGCGCACTTCTACGGCATCCCCATGGCGATGGGCACCATGGCCACGGGGGCCAAGGAGCCCGATTGGCAGGCCGCCATCGACGATTCGCTCAGCACGTTCGCCAGCGTCATGAGCAGCGCCGACATGATGAACGGCGCCGGCCTGCTCAACGGTTCCAAGATCTTGAGCTATCCGCACATGGTGATGGAGACCGAGATCTACTCCATCGTGCAGAAGGTCGCCGGCGGCATCGAGGTCAGCGACGAGACGCTGGCCCTGGACGTGATCAAGAAGGTCGGCCCCAACGGCACCTACCTCGCCGAGAAGCACACGCGGGCGCACATGAAGGAGATCTGGCGCCCGACCGTGTGGGACCGCACGCCCTACGACAGCTGGCTGCGAGACGGTAGGAAGGGCGCCTTGCACAAGGCCACCGAGATCGCCGACGACATCCTCGAGAACCACCGGCCCGAGCCGCTGTCTGACGACGTGGTGAGGGAACTGCGCGCGATCGTCGCGCGCGCCGACAAGGAGCTGGCGGGGATCTGATGACCGAGCTCTGCCCCATCCTCACGTCGCCGACGAGGCTGGCGCTCAAGATCCTCGGCGACGACGACCTGCGCCGCGTGCACGCGGCGGCGCTGGCGCTGCTGGGCGCCGAGGGCGCCGCCGCCGAGAAGGCCGCGCGCCTGGCCCCCGACACCGTCGTCCTCGGGGGCCGCGTCTACGAGCACCACACTGTGCTCGGCGCGAGGCACTGCTGGCTGGGCACGGGCGGCCCCGCCGCGCTGGTGCGCCCACGCGAGGGCGGCGACCCGCGCCCGGCGACCGCCGCCGACCTTGACGAGGCGTGCCGGCTCGCCGACGCGCTGCCCGAGGTGGCCGTCGTGTACGGCCCGCCGGTGCGCGCCGCCGGCGAGACGCTTCTCGGCGATCTGGCGCGCTGCTTCGCGGCGACCAGCAAGCACGTGCAGCTCACGACGCTGCGCACCGCTGAGGAGGCTCGTGCGGTGCTGCGCATGGCGATCGCCGTGGCCGGCTCCGAGGTCGAGCTGCGCGGGCGCCCGCCGGTCAGCCTGTGCGCCGGCGCCGACGCGCTCGGCGCCGCATCGGTGTTCGCCCGCGCCGGGCTGCCGGTGGGCGTCGTCGCGGCGCCCAACGGCCGCGCGGCCGGCGCCGCTGACGAGGCGGATCTGGCCGCGGCCCTGGTCCGCCATCACGCCGGCGTGCTGGCCGCCTGCGCCGCCATCCAGGCCACAGTCCCCGGAGCGCCGTTCTTCTACGTCGCCGACCCGGCGCTCGCCGGCCTGGCGGCCGGCAGCCCCGCAGCCGCCATGTTCCAGATCGCCGCCGTGCAGCTGGCCGCCCACGTAGGGCTGCCCGTGAGCGCCGTCGGCATGACCACCGGCAGCCACGAGCCCGACTGGCAGGCCTGCACGCAGAACGCCTTCGCCGCGCTCAGCGCCATGGCCGCCGGCGCCGACCTCACGGCGGGCGCCGGCACACTGGGCGGCGGGAGCGTCTTCTCCGCCCAGCAGCTCGTCATGGACTCCGAGATCTACTCGTGGAACGCGCGCCTCGTCGCGGGCGTCATGGTGGACGAAGAGAGCATCGCTCTGGACACGATCAAACAGGTCGGTATCGGCGGCAACTTCCTCGGCCAGCGTCATACGCGCAAGCACGTGCAGGACGTCTGGCGGCCGCGCCTGCTCGACCGCGGCATGTGGGACGCCTGGGTCGAATCCGGCAGGGAGGGCGCCTACGAGAAGGCGTCGGACCTGGTCGATGAGCATCTCGCCGAGCACCAGGTGCTCCCGCTCGGCGACGAGGTCACGGCGAAGCTGGCCCGCATCGTCGCCGAGGCCGGGCTGTAGTGTGGGGTACCTGACGCACGGATGCAGACGACGCCGGAGCGGCTACGCCGCCGGCGCCTCACAAAAAGGAGACAGACGATGACCAGGAGCTACAAGGACATACCGCTCTTCAAAGACGTCACCGAGGAGGAGTGGAACGACTACCGCTGGCAGATGCGCAACCGGCTCACCACCACGGCCGATTTCGAGCAGGTGCTCAACCTCACCGACAAGCAGCGCGCCGACCTCGACGCCTGCATGGGCAAGTTCCGCGTGTCCGTGACGCCCTACTACGCCTCGCTGATGGACCCCGACGACCCGCGCTGCCCGGTGCGTGTGCAGGGCGCGCCCTCACCGGCCGAGCTGGTCATCCATCACGAAGACATCAAGGACGCCGTCAGCGAGGATTTCGACTCGCCGACGCCGCGCATCACGCACCGCTACCCCGACCGCGTGCTCTTCGTGGTCACCGAGATGTGCAGCATGTATTGCCGCCACTGCACGCGGCGGCGCCTGGTCGGCGGCACCGAGGCCATGGTCAAGCAGGGCGAGATCGACAACGCCATCAAGTACATCGAGCGCTCCCCCGAGGTGCGCGACGTGCTGATCAGCGGCGGCGACCCGCTGGTCCTCTCGGACGATCAGCTCGAGGCGATCATCAAGCGCGTGTACGCCATCCCCCACGTCGAGATCATCCGCCTCGGCACGCGCGCCCCCGTGGTCTTCCCGCAGCGCATCACGCCCGAGCTCGTGACCATGCTGAAGAAGTACCAGCCGCTCTACATCAACACGCACTTCAACCACCCCAAGGAGTTCACGCCCGAGAGCAAGAAGGCCTGCGACATGCTCGCCGACGGCGGCTTCCCGCTGGGCAACCAGACGGTGCTCATGGCCGGCGTCAACGACTGCGCCAAGGTCATGAAGAAGCTCGTCCACAAGCTCGTCGAGTACCGCGTCAAGCCCTACTACTACTACCAGTGCGACCTCGCCGAGGGCACCGCGCACTTCCGCACCAGCGTGGCCAAGGGCATCGAGATCTACGAGAGTCTGCGCGGGCACACCACGGGCTTCGCCGTGCCGACCTACATCATCGACGCCATCGGCGGCGGCGGTAAGACGCCGGTGTTCCCCAACTACGTCATAAGCCAGGCCCCGCACCAGATCATCCTGCGCAACTACGAGGGCGTGATCAGCAAGTACACCGAGCCCAAGGAGTACGTGGAGGGCGAGTGCCACTGCGAGGACTGCGAGGCGGAGAAGCAGCGTCTCGGCGTGGCCGGCCTCTTCGACAGCCCCGAGCCGACGCTGCAGGACGTGTGGGCGGCGCGCCTGCAGAAGGTCGTGGACCGCAAGAACCGCATGGCCGACGTGTTCGGGCCGGCCAAGGTCTGAGGCGGCCGGCATGCCGAAGGTCTTCGTCGAACCAATCGGGCTGACCCTCCAGGTCGATGAGCAGGAGACGCTGCTCGACGGCTTCGCGCGCGCCGCGGTCGAGATCCCGACCGACTGCGCGGGGCGGGGAACCTGCGGCAAGTGCCTCGTGCGGCTGGGCTCGGGCGAGCTCACGGCGCCCACCGAGCGCGAGCTCAAGCGCATCCCCGAGAAGCTGCGCGCCGAGGGCTGGCGCCTGGCTTGCCAGGCGTACCCTCGCTCGGCGCGGGTGAGCATCGAGGTGCGCGGCGCCGCCGGTCAGCGCCGCATCCTCACCACCTCCCGGCTGCGGCACGGCGCCGCGCATCCCGCCGTGGTGACCCGGATGGTCGAGCTGCAGCCGCCGACGCTCGCCGACGCGCGCTCCGATCTGGAGCGCTTCGACGAGGCCCTCGGCGGCGTCGAGGTGCCGCTCAAGGTCCTCATGTGCCTCCCCAAGACCCTCCGTGACGGGCGCTGGAAGGCGATCGCCACGCTGTACGGCAAGCGCGTGATCGACGTACACGCCGCCGACCATCACGCCCCGGAGCTCTACGGCGCGGCGGTGGACGTCGGCACCTCCAAGGTCATCGTCTACCTGTTCGATCTGGCGCGCGGCGCGCTCATCGACCAGGAGGCCGTGGAGAACCCGCAGATGCGCTACGGCGAGGACGTCATCTCGCGCATCGCCCACGCCGCCCAGCACAACGACACGGCCGCCCTCGCCCAAGCGGTGCGCGAGGGCGTCAACGCCGACTTGAAGGCGCTGTACGAGCGACAGGGCATCCATCCCAACCACGTCTGCGACATGACCGTGGTGGGCAACACCGCCATGCACCATCTGGCGCTCGGCCTCTCGCCGGTCGGTCTCGGGCAGGCGCCGTTCGCGCCGGCCGCCGCCGAGCCGCTCACGCTGCGCGCGAGTGAGCTCGGCCTCGACATGAACCCGGACGGCGGCGTGTACTTCCCTCCGCCTATCGCCGGCTTCGTGGGCTCGGACGCGCTGGCCGTGATCGCCGCCACGCGGCTCGCCGGCAAGAAGCGTCCGTCCATGGCCATCGACATCGGCACCAATACGGAGATCGCGCTCGCCCACGAAGGTCGCGTGACGGTCACCAGTTGCGCCTCCGGACCCGCCTTTGAGGGCTACCAGATCCGCCACGGTATGAAGGCCGTCGCCGGCGCCATCGAGCGCGTGCGCATCACCCGGCACGGCAACGCCACCGACATCGTGACGATCGCCGGCGCCGAGCCTATCGGCATCTGCGGCTCCGGCGTGGTCGACCTGCTCGCCGGGCTGGTCCACGCCGGCGTCATCGACAAGAGCGGCCGCGTGCAGGAGCACCCCCGCGTGCGCGTCGGCGAGGAGGGCCGCGAGTACCTCGTCACCGCCGGTCCGCACGGCGACATCGTCTTCACGCAGCACGACGTGCGCAGCCTGCAGCTCGCCAAGGGGGCTATCCACAGCGGCTGGGAGCTGCTGCTCGACACCCTCGGCGTCGCCGTCGGGGAGCTCGACCGCGTGTACATCGCCGGCGCCTTCGGCAACTACCTCGACCTCGACGCCGCCCAGTTCCTCGGCCTGTTCCCGCCGGTCACCAAGGGACGTGTCGCCTTCGTCGGCAACGCCGCCGGCGTGGGCGCGCAGATGGCCCTGATCGACGTGCGGGCGCGTCGCCGCATGGCGCGGCTGCGCGAGCGCATCGAGTTCCTCGACCTTGCCACCGACAAGCGGTTCCTGGATGTCTTCGCCGGTCGCCTCGGCTTCGCCGGCGACTGACCGGCGACTCCGCGGGTACGCCGAGATCGGCGTCGCGGCGCTCATTCTGGGCACCTCGGCGACGCTCATCCAGATATCGACGATGCCGGCCGGCCTGTTGGTCGTGCTGCGCATGGCGCTGGCCGGCATCGTCCTCGGGGTGCTCTTTCTGAAGACCGGCGGCATCGCCGAGGTGCGCCGCTCCGGGTACTTCCGCCGCATGATCCTCGTCGGCTTCGTCGTCGCCCTCGAGCTGATCTTCTACTTCGCCTCGATCCGCCTGGCCAACGTCACGGTGGGCGTCTCGCTGGAGTACATGGCGCCCGTCTTTGTCGCGGTGCTGGCGCCGTGGGTGCTGCGCACGCGGCGCCAGACCATCGACATGGTGGCCGTGGCCGTCGCCGTCGGCGGCATGGCGCTCATGGTGCTGCCGGGCCTCATGCTGGGCGCGGGCCGGACGAGCATCCCCGGCATCATCTTCGGCCTCCTGGCGGGGCTGATGTTCGCCACCGCGATGATGCTCATCAAGAGCATGGGCCAGGACGTGCGGGGCTCCACCTTCGCGCTCTTCTTCTGCTTCGGCAGCGTCGTGCTGCTCACGCCGCTGGCCGTGTGGCAGACGCTCGCCGGCCACTACCAGCTCACCTGGACCGACACGTGGATCGTGCTGGTCAGCGGGATCGTCTACACGGCCCTGTGCTTCAGCCTCTTCACCGACGGCATCCGCTACGTGCGCGTGGAGCACGCCGGCATCCTGGGGTACATCGAGCCGGTCACGTCGCCGCTGTGGGCCTTTCTGCTCATCGGCGAGAAGCCGTCGTGGACCACGCTCGCCGGCGGCGCCCTGATCATCGTCGCCGGCGCCCTCGTCATCGTCTTCGGCAAGGGCGACAGCGAGCCGCTGCTGGAGCCGCTCTCGTGAGCGGCGGAGGCGGGGGAGAAGCCGCGCCCGCCGGCGCGCCGGCGGCACGCGCCGCCGCCTCGTCCGGGGGAGGTAGTGACCCGGCGGGCGCCGGCACCACTCCCGGCACCACCCGTGGTACCACTCCCGGCACCACCCGTGGTACCACTCCCGGCACCAGCGGTGGTGCCGAGGGCATCGTTGACTCCGGCTCCACCCCCGGCGGCCAGCCCCGGGAGCGCCTGCGCGGCTACCTCGAGGTCGGCCTCGCCTCTCTGGCCAATGGCTCCATCGGCGTCATGGTCACCTACGCCGACATGCCGGCGACGATGCTGCTCTGCCTGCGCATGGCGTTCGCCGCCGCGGCGCTCGGCGTCTTCGTCATGATCAGCGGCAGCTGGCGCGACCTGCGCAGCCCCGGAGCGCCCCTCCGCCTGCTCGGCATCAGCGTCTCGCTGGCCCTGAACCTCATCCTGTACTTTCTCGCCATCCGCTACACGGGCGTCGCGGTGGCCGTCTTCCTGTCGTACCTCGCGCCCGTGTACCTGGCGTTCGTCGCCCCGCGCATCCTCCACGAGGCCACCGACCGCATCGTCTACGTGGCGCTGGCCATCGGCCTCGCCGGCATGGCGGTGATCCTCGTGCCCGGTCTGTTGCTCGAGGGGACGAAGCTCTCGGCCGCCGGCCTCTTCTACGGCTGGGCGGCCGGCGTCCTGTACGCCGTCTACCTGCTCTTCGCCAAGAGCCTGCGCGGGCGCCACGTGCGCAGCACGGCGGTGGTGTTCACGCAGAGCGCGTTCACCGCCGCCGTCATGCTCGTGCCTGGGCTGATGGCCGTCTCGGCGGCCCACTACCACTACAGCGGCAGCGACCTGCTCATGGCGGCGCTGCTCGGCCTGCTCAACACGGCTTTCGCGTTCAGCCTCTTCATGGACGGCCTGCGCTACATCCGCGTGCAGCATGCCTCGATCATCGCGTACATCGAGCCCGTGAGCGCGCCGCTCTACGCGCTCGTCTTTCTCAGCCAGATGCCCTCGGGGTGGACGATCGCCGGCGGCGCCATGATCGTGGCCGCCGGCATCCTCGTTGTCCTCTACGGACGCGAGCAGCTCGAGCCGGAGCTGCTCGGATGACCGGCAGCGTCGCCCGCAGCTACGCGCTCGTCGCCGGCTCGTTTCTCCTCATCGGCCTGAGCGGCACCCTGGTGACCTGGGCCAAGGCCCCGGAAAGCGTGCTGCTCGTCCTGCGCTTCTCGATCGCAGGTCTCCTTCTGGGAGCGGTCTTCGCACGGCGCCGCCCGCTCGCAGGGATCTTTCGCCGGCGCATCTGGCCGCGGCTGCTGCTGATGGGCGCGCTCGACGCCTTCGCGCTGCTGCTGTACTTCTTCGCGGTGCGCTCGACGGGTGTGGCGATCGGCACCTTCTTCCTGTTCGTGCAGCCCGTGTGGGTGGCGCTCCTTGCCCCGCGGCTGCTCAAGGCGCCCACTGAGCGCGTCGTCTTCTGGGCGCTCGCCATCGCCGTCGGCGGTCTCGCGGTGATCCTCGCCCCGTCCTTCCTGAGCGGCGGGGTGCGCCTGTCGGCGGTCGGTGTCGCCGCCGGCCTCCTCGCCGGGCTGGCCTACGCGGGCTTCACCCTGCTCGTGAAGGGCCTGACCCGCGAGGTCCCCAGCGTCACCATCGTGATCGTCGAGAGCTCTCTGGACGCTCTGATCCTCCTGCCGCTGGCGCTCTGGCAGACCGTGGGCGCAGGCTACGGTGTCACGGCGCGCGACCTCGTTGCCGCCCTGGTGCTCGGCGTGGTGTGCACGGCGTTCGCCTACACGATGTGGGTGGAGGGCATGGCCCGCATCAAGGTGCAGCACAGCTCCATCCTGGGGTTCCTGACGCCCGTGGCGGCGCCCATCTACGCTCTCGTCCTGCTGGGACAGCGGATCACGGCGTGGACCGCGATCGGGGGAGTCCTGATCCTCGCCGCCGGCATCCTCGTGGTGCGGTACGGCCGCGAGGACGCCGAGCCGGAGCCGCCGGCGTGAGCGGCGCGGTCGGACGACCCGTGCGGGCGGCCGCCGCAGGCCCGCCGCGCCGCGACCCGCTCGGCTACGTGATGGTCGTCGCGGCGTACCTGCTCATGGGCGGCACCGCGTCGCTCGTCGCCCTGACCGACGCCCCCACGGGCGCGGTGCTCTGCGTGCGCATGGCGTTCGCGTGCCTGGTCCTGGCCGCCTTCTTCGCACGGCGCAGGATGCTCACCGACTGGCGCCGCCCAGGCGCCGCTCCCCGGCTCTTGCTCCTGGGGGCCGTGTCGTCCGTCTCGGCTCTCCTCCTCTTCGTCGCCATCCGCGCCACCGGCGTGGCCATCGCCATGATCCTGCTCTTCATGATGCCCGTGTGGGTGGCGCTGGTGGCCCCGCGGATCTTCGGCCTGCGGCGCGAGCCGATCGTCTTCCCCGCGCTCGCGCTCGCCGGCCTGGCCGTGATCCTCGCGCCTGGGCTCCTCGGCGGCGGCGCCAGGACGTCCGCCCTCGGGCTCGCCGCCGGCGTCGGCGCGGGCCTCACCTACGCCGCGTTCGTGCTGCTGGTCAAGGACCTGACGCGGCGCGTGGCATCGACCACGGTCTCGTTCTCCGAGGCCGGTCTCGACGCCCTCTTCCTGCTGCCCCTGGCGCTGTGGCAGCTCTCAGACACGGGGTATCACTTCACGCTGCGCGACCTCGTGGTGCTCCTCGTCATGGGCGTGGTCTGCACGGCGCTCGCGCACACGCTCTGGGCCGAGGGCACGCGTCGCGTGCGCGTGGAGCATGTCTCGATCCTCGGCTACGTCGAGCCCGTGGCGGCGCCCATCTACGCTCTCATCCTCCTCGGCCAGCGGCCGGGCCTGTGGACCATCGTGGGCGGCGCCCTGATCCTCTCCGCCGGCCTGCTCGTCGTGGTGTTCGGGCGCGCCGGGGGGGAGTCGTCGCTGGCGGCCCTCGCCGAGGCGGAGCCCCTGTGACGGGCCGCGCGCCCATCGGCCTGGCGGGGGCGACCGCCTCCGGCGAGGCGCGCGCCGCCGCCTCCGGCGAGGCAGGGGCGGCCGCCGCAGGCCCGCCGCGTCGCGATGCGCTCGGCTACGGCATCGTGCTGCTCTCGTACCTGGGCATGGCCGGCAGCGCGCCACTCGTCGCCTGGGCCGACGCCCCCGTGGCGATCATCCTCATGCTGCGCATGGCCTTCGCCGCCCTGGTGCTCGGCGTCGTCTTTCTGCGACGCCCGATGCTCGCCGACTGGCGCCGCCCGGGCGCCGCCTGGCGCCTCATCGTCATGGCGGCGATGTCGTCGCTCACCCTGCTCCTCTTCTTTTTCGCGGTGCTCAACACCAGCGTCGCGATCGCCATGTTCCTGCTCTTCCTGATGCCGGTCTGGGTGGCCCTCATGGCCCCGCGGGTCTTTCATTCTCCGCGGGACCCCATCGTGTGGCCGGCGCTCGGCCTCGCCCTCGCCGGCCTGGTAGTGATCCTTCTGCCCGACCTGGTCGGCGAGGGCGTCAAGCTCTCGCTCGCCGGCCTGCTGGCGGCGCTCTTCACGGGGTTCGGCTACGCCACGTACGCCGTCTCGGTGAAGGGGCTCACGAAGATCGTCGCGCCGTCCACCATCTCGACGGCCGAGGCGGCCGGCGACACGCTCTTCGTGCTGCCGCTGGCTCTCTGGCAGTTCTCCAGCACCGGCTACCACGTGGACGAGCGCGCCTGGATCGCCGCCGCCGTCATGGGCGTCTTCTGCACGGCGATCGCCTACACGCTCTGGATCGAGGGCACGCGCCGGGTGCGTGTCGAGCAAGTCACGATCCTGGGCTACATCGAGCCGGTGGCGGGGCCGCTGTACGCCGTGTTCCTGGTGGGGCAGATGCCGACCGTGTGGACGGTGATCGGCGGCGCCCTGATCCTGGGCGCCGGGCTGCTCGTCGTGGTGTTCGGCCGCGGCGAAGGCGAAGCCTCCGTCGCCGCGGCCGCACAGCCGGAGCCGCTCTGATGACGGGCGGCGCCCCGTGAACAGCCGCGCCGCCCAGGGCTACCTGCTGGTCGCCGGGTCCTTCCTCATCCTCGGCCTCATCGGCGTCCTCGTGGAGTGGGCCACTGCGCCGGAGAGCGCCCTGCTCGTCACGCGGTTCGTCACCGCCGGCCTGGTGCTGGGCGTGGTCTTCGCCCGCAGACGCCCGCTGGCCGGAGCGATGGACCGCGCCGTGTGGCCGCGCCTCCTGCTGATGGGCGTCGTGGACTCGGCCACGCTCCTCCTCTTCTTTGTCGCGATCCGAGGCACGAGCGTCGCCATCGGCATGTTTCTGCTCTTCCTCGCGCCCGTGTGGGTGGCGCTCATCGCTCCGCGGGTCTTTCGCGCTCGCACCGAGGGCATCGTCTACCCGGCGCTGGCGCTCGCCCTCGCCGGCCTGGCCGTGATCCTTGCCCCGTCTCTGCTCGGCGAGGGCGTCAAGCTGTCGGCGGCCGGGGTCGGGGCAGGCCTCGGCGCCGGCCTCGGCTACGCGGCCTTCCAGCTCATCGTCAAGGATCTCACGAAGAGGGTCGCGGCGGTCACGATCGTGTTCGCCGAGGTCTGCCTCGACGGGGCCATCATCCTGCCGCTGGCGCTGTGGCAGACGGTCGGCATGGGCTACCATCTGACCGCCCGCGATCTCGCCGCCGGGGTCATCCTCGGCGTCGTGTGCACGGCGCTCGCCTACATGATGTGGACCGAGGGCGTCGGCCGCATCAAAGTGCAGCACAGCTCGATCCTGGGCTACCTCGAGCCGGTCTGTGCGCCGCTGTACGCGCTGCTCCTGCTCGGTCAGAGCATCTCGGTGTGGACAGTCGCCGGCGGCGCCCTCATCGTCGCCGCCGGGCTGCTGGTCGTCCTGTTCGGGGAGCGCGAGGCGCCGCCGGCGTCGTTGGAGCCGGGGCCGTGAGGGGCTGCGCCTCCGGCCCCGGCGCCGCGAAGGCCTCCGGCCCCGGCGCCGCGAAGGCCTCCGGCCCCGGCGCCGCGAAGGCCTCCGGCCCCGGCCTCCGACCCTCTGCCGGCGAGGTCATTACCTGGGGAGCGCCCGCCCTGTGCCTTCCTTGCTTCACGATCCCGCCTGGGTCTCGAGGCCCCGCGCCACCGCCCTCCCTGAGAACGCTGGATCTCGGGCGTGCCTCAGGGCTCAGTGCCCCCCGGCCCACCGCCCGGCAGGCGCGCGGGCGGCCGCGGCGGTCCCGTGCGGGGTGGTGCGGGAGGGGAAGATAAGGATTGCCGGGACACGATCATCCCCGTCACTCAGGCGCCGGTGAGCCACGAACGGCGCTCCCGGCGGGCGCCCAGCCGGCGGCGCTCCCCGCGGGCAGCCATCCCCGGCGGCGCTCCCCGCGGGCAGCCATCCCCGGCGGCGGCGCTGACCCTGTGGAGAAGGCCGCCTCCTCGACCTTCTCGTCGTGCCCGGCCGTCCGTGGGCCCGCGGCTGCCGGGGGAAGAGAGGGAAGGCCGCTTCCTGAGGGGAACACAGCCTTCCCACCCCGCACCTTCAGCGGCCGCGGGCCGCTGGCCCGCGGGCCTGGTCGCGCGCTTCCGGCGGCGCGGCTCCGGCGGCCGCGCGGCCTGGTCTTCCGTGAGGCGCGGCCGCGGAAGGCCGTGGTCGCCGCCCCGGCATAGTCACTGTGCGAGCGTATTCCGTTGGCGGTACTTCCAACGGTATCGTTGGAAGTACCGCCAACGGATCCGGCCATCTTCGACTATGCCGCCGGCGGGCCACGTGCGCGGAGCGCGAACCTCGACGCTGAAGCCGCCGTCTCGTCGCGCCCGAGGGAAAGACAGCTCTGCCGCTCTCGTCTCTACCGGCCGCGAGTCGCGTGCCCGCGAGGGAAGTTGGCCGAAGGGCCGCAGTCGCTCAAGCTCCTCCCGCGCGGGCGGCCGCGGCGGTTCCCGCGGCCTCGCGCGGGCCGCCCAGGCGGGCGCGCGGCTGGCCGCGGAGGCCGCGGCGCGCCATCACCGCCCTTTCGGCGCTCGTCGATCCGGAGGCTGAACGCGCGACCGGACGGAAGGGGATGGTCATGTGCCGAGCATTCCTTATCCTCCCTCGCAGCACTACCCCGCGGCGGCGGCCCCGACCCGTTACCCCCCCGCGATACCTGCCTCCCCCAACGCCGCCTGCCCGCGCGCGCGGGATGCCACCGCGCGCCGTATCCGATACGCTCCGGCAGTGCGCGGCGGGCGTCGCCGCCGGCACGCCGCCGGCGCCACCGCCGGAGCCGCGCTCAGGGGGGATCAGGGCTGAGACCTGGTCCTCGTTTGACGCATCTTCACGCGCCGGCATCGCGAAAGGAGTCTCCATGACGAAACCAGTGGAAAGCGCACCCAAGCTCAACCTGCTCCAGTCGATGAGCATGCTCGAGGACGCCCAGCGGCTCACGCCCGGCGGCGTCGGCGGCATCCGCCGGGCCTACAACTTCGTGATCGGCGAGTACCCCGTGTTCATCAGCCACGGCCACGGCGGGCACATCGTCGATGTGGACGGCAACGAGTACATCGACATGCTCTGCGCCTACGGGCCGATAATCCTCGGCTACGTCGAGGACGAGATCAACGCCGCCGCCAGGGCGCAGATGGACAAGGGTTTCTGCTTCAGCCTCGTGCAGCCGCTGCAGAACGAGCTCGAGCAGCGGCTCGCCGACCTCATGCCCTGCGGCGAGCAGACCATCCTCGTCAAGACGGGCTCGGATGGCACCAACGCCGCCGTCCGCGCCTCGCGCGCCTACACGGGCCGCGACAAGATCGCCCGCTGCGGCTATCACGGCTGGGGCGACTGGTGCGTAGAGCATCACGGCGGCGTGCCCGAGGCCGTGTGGCAGCTCACCAAGGAGTTCGAGTACGGCGACATCGCCGACCTCGAGCGCGTGTTCGCCGAGAACCCCGGCGAGATCGCCGGCGTGGTCATCACCCCGGTGGGCCACCCGATGGCCAAGCCCATCATCGCGCCGCCGCCGGGGTACCTGGAGGCCGTCAAGGAGCTGACCCACAAGCACGGCGCCGTGCTGACCTTCGACGAGGTCCGTACCGGCTTCCGCGTCAGCATGGGCGGCGCCAGCGAGCGCTACGGCGTGGCGCCCGACCTCACGACGGTCGGCAAGGCTATGGCCAACGGCTACTCCATCGCGGCGCTGGTGGGCAGGCGCGAGATCATGAGCGTGTACGTCAAGGACGCCTTCCTCAGCTCGACGTACTTCCCCAACAGCCTCGAGATGGCGGCCAGCATGAAGTGCCTCGAGATCCTCGAGCGCGAGAAGGTGCCGGACGTGATCTGGGAGCGCGGCACGAAGTTCCTCGCGCGACTCGGGGCGATCGTCGACGCCTCCGGCGTGCCGGTCACGAAGAGCGGCATCCCGCCGATGCCCTTCCTGACCTTCGACCACGTGGACGAGCACTACAAGGAGCGGCGCACGGAGTTCTACACGCAGTGCATCCGCCGCGGCCTGTTCGTGCAGCCGTATCACCACTGGTACATCTGCTACCGCCACACCGAGGCCGACCTGGACCGCGCCCTCGAGGTCGTGGAGGAGAGCCTGGCCTTCGTGGCGGAGCAGTACCCGTACAAGCCGTGACCTTTACCTGCCCGAGACGCGGCGCCTGACGGCGCCGCGTCTCGCGGCGAGGTGGCGACGGCCGCCTCGCCGGGCGAGACGAGATCAGGGGGAGCGATGGATAAGCTCATCATCACGGTCGCCGGTATCGGCGCCGAGACCACCAAGGCGGCGCAGCCGGCTCTGCCGGTGACCGCCGCCGAGATCGGCGCCGACGCCGCGCGGTGCGCGGAGGCCGGCGCCTCCATGTACCACCTGCACGTGCGCGACGCGGCCGCGAGCCCGACGCAGGCCAAGGAGGTCTTCGCGGCCGCCATCGATGAGATCCGCAGGCGCAGCGACATCATCATCCAGACGAGCACCGGCGGCGCCATGGGCATGAGCGCCGACGAGCGCCTGCAGCCGCTCGAGCTCGACCCCGAGATGGCGTCGCTGACGACGGGCACCTCGAACTTCGGCGACGACGTCTTCTTCAACGACACGGCGCTGATGACGGAGTTCTACCAGCGCATGCAGAAGAAGGGCGTGCGCCCGGAGTTCGAGATCTTCGAAGCCGGGCAGATGGACAACGCCCTCAAGCTGGTCAAGAAGTCCGGCCCGGCGGGCCCGCTGATGCACTGGGACTTCGTGCTGGGCGTGCCGGGCAGCATGAGCGGCGAGCCCCGCAACCTCGTGTTTCTCGTCGACCGCGTGCCCGAGGGCTCCACCTGGACCTGCACCGGCATCGGCCGCTGGCACATGCCGGTGACCATGACGGCTCTGGCCCTGGGCGGCAACGTGCGCCTCGGCTTCGAGGACAACGTCTTCTACCACAAGGGCGTGCTCGCCACGGGTAACGCCGAGCTCGTCGGCCGCGTGGCCCGTATCTCGCGCGAGTGGGGCCGCGAGACGGCCACGCCCGACGAGGCGCGGCAGATCCTCAAGCTGGGGAAACACGCCTGACGAGGCCCTCCAGTCTCGGCTCGAGCGCGGCCATCATCTCGTCGAACGGCGGCAGAGTCCGGATCAGGGTGGCCAAGGTCGACTGCCACTGCCGCTCGGCCTGCGAGACCACACGTGGATCGACGAAGTCGCTCGCCGATCGGAAGCTCACCATCCGCACCTCGCACTTCTCCGGCAGGATCCGTGCTACAGCCGGGCGATCGAGGGCCACTCCCAGGTCAGCGACGATCCTCCACAGGTCGTAGTAGTCGCGTGCCCAGTCGCGTGCCCAGCGTCCCTGCTCGATACGGGCGCGTACCTGCAGCAGGGTGCGGAGTCTCTCCGCCACGATCTCTTCGAGGGAACAGCACAGGAGGGTCGCCGCCGACTCCTCCTCATACCCGTGCAGCAGCCTGCGGCGCTCGGGAGGCAGGGCAAGCGGTTCGTCCATCGTGATCTCGAGCTTGACGCTGCACAGCGGCGTCGGTTGCCACGGGAACTGCACGAGCAGGCGAAAGGCCTCCTGCCCGCCAGGGTGAGGCGAGCGCTGGGGGCGCCGGTCGAGTCTCACTGATGGCGGACTCGCTTCGGCGAGGCTCGTCTGTGCCGCCCTTGAAGACCAGACACCCGGCCAGCGTGGGCTGGGCGTAGACAGCGGCGAGGACATGCCCCAGGGCGTAGTCGCGCTCGACGACATCGATGGGCACGCCGAGTCGTTGCGCCTCACGGCGCAACCGCCGGCGCAGCGGCTCAGTCACGGACTTCGTCGTCGGCTCGGCTTGCAGGCGCGCCGCCGAGGTTCTCGATCACCATCCAATGCCGATCGTGTCGTCCGCGCCGCGGCATCCCTGGGTCGAGCGGCACGGCGCTCGAGGCCGGCATTGCGAGGAGGGGCGCCAGGTCGCCCTCAGCGACACCCGTGGCCGTCAGTGCCCAGCCCAGGCGCTTGGCCACGGCTACGACGCCGTACCGCACGCCATAGCCCACCAGGCGCCCCACGTCCAGATCATCGGCCGCATGCTCCAGCACGTTGAGCCCCGTGGCGACCCCACCGAAGACCCGCGGCATCGCGAACAGATCGAGCACGGTGCGCTCGCGGTCGGTCATGCGTACCCGGAAGTGCTCGTCCAGCCACACCGACTCCAAGCCGAGGCGATAGCGCTCCTCGACGATGGTGATGTACCGGATGCTGATGTCCGCAGCCGTCCAGGTACAGCGCTCCGCGGCTTGAGCACCGTGGCGCATGCCGGGTGTGACGACCTTGCGAGGCGTGGATGCCGTGACGATCACGGGGACCTGATCGGTGAAACCGTGGTGGGCGAGCGCCGACCAGTGGCTGATGGCTGATGGCGTGACGAGTGCGGTCGCGACCACGAAGGGCGGCAGGTCTATGCCGCCTGGGAGCCTCCCGGTTCCGGCGTACAGCCCGCGACGCAGTCGCAACAGCCAGCCGGCGTCGCTCAGCGCCTTCAGCAGCCTGCAAACGCGTGCGCGGGACGTGCCCGGAGGCGCCGCCGCCACGGCATCATCGACGGTGAACACGTAGCGGCCGGCGTCGGCGAGCGCTCGCGCGAGCATCACGCCGGCCGATTCGCCGTATGAGCGAGAGCCGTCAGTGCGCATGTCAACCTACTTCGATAATGACGTTGACAGTCATTTACGAAGTAGTATAGCATGCACGACACGCTCCCACAACTGGCCTCCTGACAAGGACAGATGTGCAGCAGGCTCAAGCAATCGCCCCACCCTGCCGATGACTCTGGCTGCGGGCAAGGACCAGCACGGCCGCGTTGTGGGCGCACACCGGAAGCTGAATCACGTGTGCGCTTTTCGCGCGGCTGCGGCGAGCGGGAGAGCCGGATGGCGTTCCGAGCGAAGAACCGAAAGGCCGAGCGCGGCGAGATCGAACTGCTGCGCGGCCTCGTCGCGCTCGCCAACCAGTTGCAGTCCAGCCTCGAGCTGGACGATATCGTGCGCGTCATCGCGACGGCCCTCAGCGAGACCTTCGGGTTCCGCGAGGCCGCGGTGTACCTGGCGGAGCCCGACGGCGACACCTTTCGCGTGCACGCCACGGTGGGCGAGCATCCCGACTACGACCGGGAGCTGTTCGACCTGCCGGCGCCGCGCCACATCTGGGACGAGCTCTTCCAGGTGAAGTACCAGATGGGCTCGTCCTACTTCGTCGACCACCGTCGGCACGAGTGGACCGCAGAGCAGCTTCACTACCTGCCGCCGCTCGACCTCGGGTCGCGGGGCGCGGACGAGTGGGCCAGCAACGACGACCTGCTCGTGCCCCTCTACGACAAGCGGCACGGGCTCATGGGCGTCCTCGACCTGTACGACCCGGCCGACCGCGGCCTGCCGACCCTCGACCTGGTCAAGTCGCTGGAGGTCTTTGCTACGCATGCCGCGGTGGCCATCGAGAACGCTCGGCAGTATCGGCAGCTCGAGAGCACGACCGCGCAACTCGAGGCTCAGCTGGCGCTGCGGCACGTGCTGCTCGACCTCAGCGCGGCGCTGCTTTCGATGCTCGGCGAGCGCGAGCTCTTCACGCAGATCGCCGCGCTTCTCAAGAGCATCGTCGAGTACGACGCCATGGAGATCCGGCTCGTGGACGAAGTCGCGGGCGAGCTGTACTGCGGCTACGCCAGCGACCAGGACGTCGAGCAGATGGCGAGCTGGCGCGCCCCACTCGACGTCGGCGTCAGCGGCTGGGTGCTGCTGCACAACGAGGCCCAGCTCGTCAACGACATGCTGGGCGACCCGCGCGGGGCGCTCGTGCCGGGCACCGAAGAGGGAGAGTTGCAGGCTTCGATCATCGTGCCGCTCAACGTGCGCGGCAAGGTGATCGGCGTGCTCTGCCTCGACCGCATGGACGGTCGGCTCTTCGAAGAGCACGAGCTCGAGCCGACCATGCTCTTCGCCAACATGGCGGCGATCGCCATCCAGAACGCGCGCGTCTACGAGGAGCTGGAACGCCAGGCCATCAGCGACGGCCTCACCGGGCTCCACAACCACAGGCACTTTCACGAGACCCTCAGCGCCGAGGTGCGTCGCGCCGAGCGCTACGGAGAGACGTTCTGCCTGCTGATGATGGACCTCGACCACTTCAAGGCGGTCAACGACACCATCGGCCACCAGAAGGGCGACGAAGTGCTGCGCGCCGTCAGCGACTTGCTGCGCGCGTGCTCGCGCGAATCGGACTACCTGGCGCGGTACGGCGGCGATGAGTTCGCGATCATCCTGCCGCGCACCGCGCTGGAGGAGGCGCGGACGCTCGCCGAGCGCATCCGCGCCGCGGTCGCGGCCAGCGGCCACGACACGATGCGCATGACGGCGTCGATCGGCGTCGCCGCCTTCCCCGAGTCGGCCGTGGACAGTGACGGCGTGCTGGGCGCGGCGGACGCCGCGCTGCTGCTCGCCAAGTCGCAGGGCCGCGACAGGGTGTGCCTCGTCATCGAGGGGTAGGGACGGCTGCGCGCCGATTGGGCCGAGCCCGACCGGCTCGCAGGGCGGCGGGGCCGGCACGCGGCCTACAGCGACATCAGCGGCAGCGCGCGGTCAGCGTCCCCGAGCGGAAGACGCGAGGCGCCGGGATGCACTACGTACCCCGGCCGGGCGCCGCCGACCGGAGCCGCCCGGGGTGGGGTAGTGCGAATCGGCAAGATAAGGAATGGCCCTTTCCTTATCTTACCGCTACGACACGCCGCCCAGGTCGCCCAAGCTGCGCCGCTCCCCAGCCGCCTCGCTGGCCCTGGACGACTCTCGCGTTACACTGGTCGCGTGCAAATGCTCACAGGACAATGAAGACCACCCTCACCATCACGGTCGACGCAGATGTGCTGCGCAAGGCGCGTGTGCGGGCGCTGCAGGACGACACGTCCGTGAATGCGTTCGTGCGCGGTTGCCTCGAGGACTACGCCGACGCGGGCGACAGCGCAGCCCAGGCGGTCGCCGAGGTCAAGCGGCTTATGGACGCCGCCGAACTGCATTGGGGCTCAAACACCTGGTCGCGTGGGGAGCTCTACGAACGATGAGGCTGCGCGTCGGCGCCGAGCGTGCCCACAGGCCGAGGTCTTGACGCTGCAATGCGAATCGATCATCGGTTTGTAGCTGTTGATTTCCAGATAAGAGATGGCGTCTTCTGGAAATAGCATGACTCTCTCCGATGCATCACTGATCGAACAGAACCCTTGGTGGTCGCAGCCCGACGCCTGGGAGGGCCGCGACCCGCACCTGCGCCGCTTGGCCGCCCAGCCGGTCGAGCTACCCTCGCTCGTCGCCGATAGCATCCCGCTGGCGCAGCCTGCGGTGCACGTGGTGCGCTTTCCCCGGCAGCCCGGTGCTCTTCGTGACCCGGGACCTGCTGCAGGTGAGCGAGCGCTGGACCGCCGTGCCGGCAGCGCTCGCGCTGTGGGCCCTCGGGTAGGCACGCGGGCGTCATGAAGCTGATGCAATGGCGCCGGCATAGTAGAGCGGCACGAAGATGAGCCGCCGCTCGGGCAGCGTCGCATAGGCGGCGCTCGATACGACCACGCCTGGCGCCGCCTGTGGATACCTCTCGAGCAGCATGCGCAGGCTGCGCAGGCGGCCGGCCGGGCCCGCCTTGACCTCTATCGGCGCCACTCTCTCGCCGACGTCGATGAGGTAGTCGACCTCGGCCGTGCTGCCGCGCTCCGCGCGCGCCCAGTAGTAGAGCTCGCCGCCGGACGCGGCCAGCAACTCCTGACCGACGAACTGCTCGGCGAGGGCGCCCTGGAAGACCTTGAGCAGATCACGCCGGGCATATTCGACATCGGCGCGCAAGCCGCAGAGGCGCTGCACAAGACCTACGTCGACCATGACCGCCTTGAAGCGCTTCTGCGACGCGCTTGCGGCGAGCGGCGGGCCGGCCGGGCTGGCGGCGCGCACCGGGCGCACCACTCGTGCCCGTGACAGCAAGTCGAAGGCGCGCTTGATGGCCCGGTTGTCGAAGCCCTCGACAAGGTGCGCGTACCTGATCTGGCCACCGACTCCACGGGCGACGCCCGCCAGCACGCCGTCGAGACAATCCTTGTCGGCGCGCCCCGCGTACTTGCCGAAGTCCTCGCGGTACGCGACGGCGATCTCGTCCTGGACGGCGAACGCTTCCTGAAGACTCCCGCCGGCCGCGAACGCCGCCACGGCCTCGGGCATGCCCCCCACGAACAAGTAGCGCCTCACGAGCTCAAGCAGGTGCTCATGTACGACGTCGGACCGCGGGGCAGGCGTCGCACTCACGACCTCGGCGGCGACGTCCTCGCCGAGTGCCCAGAGAAACTCGGCGAACGTCATGGGAAACACGTTGACGAACTGCACGCGTCCTACCGGGAAGGAGTACTCGCCGAGGGCAAACTCGAGCAATGAGCCCGCCGCGACCACGTGCAGCTCGGGCATCTGTTCGTAGAAGTAGCGCAGCGCCACAAGGGCCCGCGGGCATGCCTGGATCTCGTCGAAGAACAGCAGGTCGTGGCCGGCGACTATACGTTGCCCAAGCAGTACCTCGAGCTCCGCGACGATGCCGGGAGCGTCCAGGTTCCCTTCGAAGAGCCGGCGCCAGCCGCGGCGCGCCTCGAGATCGATGGTGTGTGCGGCCGCGAACCGAGCCGCCCCGAACGCGTTGATGGCCCACGTCTTGCCCACCTGACGCGCGCCGCGCACGAGAAGTGGCTTGCGGCGCGGGGAGTCGCTCCAAGCATGCAGGGCTGCGGTGACGGATCGTCGCATGAGACGCATGCTCGACCTGAAGTGTCAAAAAGTCAAGGAGATGATTGGCGCCATGTGTCAAAGAATCAAGGTGATTGGCTCGACTGTGGGAATGCAGTCGGCCCACGACCTGCTCCTGCGCCGGAGCGGGCAGAGATTCGATCATCTTGACCAGCGTGGCGATCGCCGCGGAAGACATCGTTCACCCCCCGAGCTCGGGAACCACCTCGACCGGGATCGTTGAGATCGACCCGGCTCTCGCTTCGGAGTACCCCGTGACGCAGACCCCGACGCCGGGGCGCGCGGTGCGCGGCGTTGTGAGGCGGTGGCGTCAACGTTGACGTTCGCTCTCATGGGAGGCGGCCTGCCGGCAGGCGCATGTTCGAGAACGGCTGATTCCGTTAAAGGTACTCCCAACGACACCGTTGGAAGTACAACCAACGGTACGGCCAACGGAAGGCGGTCGAACATCAACTGTGCCTGGGGCACCCTCCACCGACCCGCGGCCGGTGAAGATGGGGGTGCTTTCTCCGCCGGCGCCGCCCGGATCCACGCCGCCCCGTGGACTTCGCGCGCCGCGGCGGCCGCGGGCGGGGCGACAGCGCACACACCAGGACCACTCAGGCCGTTGCCTGCGTTGAGATCTCCTTCTCGTCGAAGGCGCGCGCCTCGTGCCGGACGGCGGCGATCTCCACCCGGTCGTCCTTCCGGCGATACATCACCCGATACGGGCCGACGATGATCTCGCGGACGTCCTCTCGCTGAGTCTCCGGGACCATACGTCCGCCAGGGGCGACCACGTGACCTTCACTTCAGGTACCGCTCCCGCAGGCGCTGCTCGACGACCTCGTGGGGGATGCCCATGCCCGCGTCCAGCTGGGCCTCCGCGGCGCCGATGTCACGGATCACCGCGACCTCATCGACGAGGCTCTCGTACACGCCCACGTCGAGAAGCACCGCGGCGCTGCGGCCGTGCTGCGTCAGGATCACGGGCCGCTTGGTGGCGTGGACCTGCGCGAGGACCGCCGAGGTGCTCGCGCGGAGCTCCGTCACGGGACGGACGTCGACCGAGGGGCGAAGCAGCGCCATGATGACCTCCGTTGCGATACGCTATTACGTACAGTATGGCGCATCGCCGTCAGCAAGAGGAGCTCCCGGTTGGATTCCTCCGCATCGCGGACCCACTCATTGGTCCACTTCATCCCCGCCATCACGTTCCTCCTGTGGTCCACCTCGATCACGTCGAGCGCCGTTCCGCACCTGCCCAGGGCCTCACTGAGCTCAGCGGCCGTCGCTCTTCCCCCGGAACTGTACGACAGGAAGCTCCACCGCGGCCGCGCGCGCAGTCAGCCTCTCGATGGCTTCCACGGCCACGAACCGCCCGCTGCCGCTGCGCCTGAAATCCTCGGAAGGGGCGTTCCCCATCTTGCCTCCACGCGACAAGGGGCCGCGGATCACCCCTCGACGCTGTCACCAGACGAAGCGAGGGCGTCAGCGTTCGCGCGCCTCGGGCGCAGCCCAGACGCCCGTTCAACCTCAGAGAGTGCTCCAACAGTCTCCATGGGGCCATGGTACCGGCGAACACGGCGATGCGCGAGGGTGACGAACCGCGCCGCGGGTGGACGTATGCGGCTGCGCGAGGGTGACGTGCGCCTGAGCGACGGGGGCGGCGACCACGGCCTTCTGCAGCTGACGGAAGACCAGGCCGCGGCCGACGCCCGTGCTCTTGAGGAGGTTCTGGGCGGTGGTGTCCATGGCGAGGTCGGGGTTCACGCGCGTGATGAGGATCGACCCACGCGGCGTCGATGGCGCCGTGCTCGGGGCCGATGGAGATGGCGGCGCGGAGCGTCGTGTCGGCGCCGCCCGCGCCCTGCAGAAGGACCACCGCGCCCTGAGGGGAACCGCGAAGCCGTAGGGCCCAGCGCGCGGTCACCGCTCACAAGGGCGCACGAGGCACGCCTCGTACGTCGCGCGATCGATGGGGATCCAGTCGGTCTTGTCCACGCCCCGCTCGCCAGTGGCTCCCGACGGGGCTGGATACGCGCTGGCCATCTTGATCCAGCGGCTCTGCCGCTCCGCAACGGACCGTACATCTCGAGCGAGCTCGACGAAGTCCTGATCTTGGCTCAGCAGCAGCGCCACGTCGAGCTTGCCGTCGATGGCCATCTGGATGACATCCAGGCTGATCCGGACGTCGATGCCCTTCTCCTCGCCGACGACGGTGACTCGCGGTCTGCCGAGCTCGTCAGGCGCCGAGCGACGGCGGTAACGAAGCGGGCGCGAGTAGACCTGCACACCCTGCGCCTGCCAACGCCGCAGCTCGGCGGTCCAGAAGTGATGCCACTGCGGGCTGATGCGGTGCGACGGCAGACCCGTGTAGTAGCGCGTCTGCAGCAACCGCCAGCCTCGTGGCTCGCAGACTGCGTTCGCGAGGCGGAGGATGTCCAAACGCTGGTCACGGTGGCCGAACGCTCTTCGAGCCGCATGGTAGAGGTTCTGGCCATCGATGAATGCGATCGCGCGAGGATGTCGCGGCTCAGTCACCTCGGAAACCGCAAAAAAATAACCCCGCTGGGGGCCTTGCGGCGCTGCCAGCGGGGACGAATGACGAAAGTATACCAGACCGGGCGATGGCGTCAACGTTGGCGTTCGCACGCCTCGGGCGCAGCCCAGACGCCCATTCAGCCTTTGAGAGTGTTCCGGCGATCTCCATGGGGCCATGGTACCGGCGAACACGGCGATGCGCGAGGATGACGAACCGCGCCGCGGGTGGACGTATGCGGCTGCGCGAGGGTGACATCAGCCTCGGCAACGGGGGCGGCGACCACGCCTTCTGCGGCTGACGGAAGACCAGGCCGCGGCCGACGCCGACGCCAGTACTCTTGAGGAGCATCTGGTCGGCGCCGCCCGCGCGCTCACCGGCGGCCCGCACGTCGCCCCGCATCAAGGAGCCTGGACGGTCAGACTGAGACTGGCGTCAGCGTGTAGACCTTGGCGAGCCTTGACGCCGCCTTCACGTCTCCCCGTCGCAAGGCTTCACGGACGTCGTCGAGCTTGTGGGCGTCTTCCAGGGAAATGCAGGGAGACCACCCTTCATCCGTGGAGATGAGCTCGACGTCCACCTTGGCGACGTACGCGCCCTCGCGAACCATCCTGGAATAGTGCTTGGCGTTCATCATCATGCCCTCGCTCGTGCCGGTATGCCCGATGATCGGAGCCATGCCCAATAGTACATCGGGATGTGTCCGCCGGGGGCCGCCGGCGGGGTAGTGCAAATCGGTAAGATAAGGAAAGGGCCATTCCTTATCTTACCGATTTACGACATGCCGCCTGGATCGCGCCGGGCGGTTCGCGCCGGGGGGTGGCGGGGCGGGCCCGTCACCCCGGGGCGGCGGCGGGCGGGCTCGGCGACGGGGGCGGATCGTGCGCCCCGCACACCCGCCGCACATCCGCGTGAGTGAAACCGCCGCGAACCTGACATACTAGGGGCATGGACAACGTCCGCAACCTGCGCCCCCGGGTGACGCGCAAGCCTGCGCCTCCCAAGAAGCGGCGCGTCGTCATCGGCGTCATCGTCGCCTTCGTCGTGGTGCTCATCGCCGTGTCGGGCAAGGTACTGGGCTTCTACGTGGACTGGCTGTGGTTCGGCGAGGTCGGTTTCCGCTCCGTGTTCTGGACGCGGTTCTGGTGGCAGCTTCTGGTCGGGGTCGCGGCGTTCGCCCTGTTCTTCGTGATCGTCGAGCTCAACGTCGAGCTTGCGCGACGCCTGGCGCCGAGCTTTCGCGTCACGGCGGCGGGCGACCTTCTGGAGCCGCGCAGCGAGGCCGTGCGCAAGTGGGTCGGGTGGGGCGGCCTGGGCGTGAGCCTCCTGGCCGCCGCCGTCGCCGGATGGGGGGCCTCGGCCCAATGGCAGACCTTCCTGCTGTACGTCAAGCAGGCGCCGTTCGGCGAGAAGGACGTCATCTTCGGCCACGACATCGGCTTCTACGTGTTCTCGCTGCCGATGTGGCAGGCGCTGCAGAACTTCGTCTTCGGCGCGCTGGTGGCGTCGCTCGTGCTGGCCGCCATCATGCACCTCGTGATGGGCGGCATCGACTACAAGGCGACGCCGTCCGGCGGAGGGCGCGGCGCGGGGCAAGGCGCGGGAGGGCCCGGCGAGGCCGGCGAGCCGGCCTCGCCGTTCGCCCGCGCCCAGCGCGCCGCCGCTCCGCAGCTTCCGCAGATCGATGTCAAGCTCGGCGGGCGCGCCGTGGCGCACCTCTCGGGCATCCTCGCGGCGATCTTCGTGGTGGTCGGCGTGGGCCAGCTTTTCCGCGCCTGGCGCCTGCTGTACTCCACCGCCGGGGCCGTCTACGGCGCCGGCTACACCGACATCCACATCCGCCTGCCGCTCGCCTACGTCATGCTGGGCATCGCGCTGCTTCTGGCGGCGGCGCTCGTGTGGAACATGTGGCGCCGCCACCAGTGGTGGCCGGTCGTCATCGTGGTGTGGGTGGTCGCCGTCATCGTGCTGCGCGGCGTGGCGCCGGCCGTGTATCAGTCGCTCATCGTGAACCCCAACCAGCTCACCAAGGAGCGCGAGTACATCGCCCACAACCTGGCGGCCACCAAGAGCGCGTACCAGCTCAACGCCATCACGCAGCAGCCGCTCGCCGCCAAGACGCCGCTCACGCCGAAGACGCTGCTGGCCAACCAGCCCACGCTGAGCAACATCCGTCTGTGGGATCCCAACACCCTCGTGACGAGCTACCGGCAACTGCAGGAGCTGCGGCCGTACTACGTCTTCCTCGACGCCGACGTCGACCGCTATACCGTGAATGGCGTCTACCGCCAGACGATGCTCTCGCCGCGCGAGCTCAACATCGACGGGCTCCCGGCGCAGGCCCAGACCTGGGTCAACCAGCACATCACCTACACGCACGGCTTTGGCGTGGCGATGTCCGCGGTGAACCAGGTGACCGCCGACGGCTCGCCCGACTTCCTCGTGCAGGACGTGCCGCCGCAGAGCGTCAAGGGCCTCGAGATCACGCAGCCGCGCATCTACTACGGCGAGCGCGGCACCGGCTACAGCCTCGTGAAGACCAAGGACCAGGCCTTCGACTACCCAGGCCCCAGCGGCGACGTGTACGCCGAGTACGACGGCAGCGGCGGCATCCCCATCTCACCGCTGCTCAACCGCCTGGCCTTCTCGGCGAAGTTCGGCACCATCAAGTTCTTCACCACGTCGTCGTTCGAGAGCAAGAGCCGCATCATCATCCGCAACAACATCCGCGAGCGCATCAGCCAAGCGGCGCCCTTCCTCGCGCTCGACGCCGACCCGTACATGGTGATCGCCGACGGCCGTCTGTGGTGGATCCAGGACGCCTACACGACCACGACGCGCTACCCCTACTCCACGCCGCAGGGCGACCTCAACTACCTGCGCAACTCCGTCAAGATCGTGGTGGACGCCTACAACGGCACGATGAAGTACTTCGTCTTCGACGAGCAGGACCCGCTGCTCAAGACCTACCTGGCGGCGTACCCGTCGCTGTTCACGGCCAAGAGCGAGATGCCGCAGACTCTGATCGACCACCTGCGGTACCCCGAGGACCTCTTCAACGTGCAGGCCGAGGTGTACTCCACCTACCACGTGGACGGCGCCGAGATCCTCTACAACAAGGGCGACCAGTGGGCGATCCCCGAAAACGTGGCGCTGTCGGGGGCCGGCCGCATGGAGGCCTACTACGTGATCATGCGGCTCCCGGGCTCCCCCAAGGAGGAGTTCGTGCTCATGCTGCCGTTCGTGCCCAACGGCCGCAGCAACATGATCTCCTGGCTCGGCGCCCGCTCCGATATGCCCGACTACGGCAAGTCCATCAACTTCACCTTCTCGACGAGCACCACGGTATTCGGCCCCAGCCAGGTCGAGGCGACCATCAACCAGGATCCGGAGATCAGCTCGCAGCGCACGCTCTGGGGCCAGCAGGGCTCGCAGGTGATCCTCGGCAACCTGCTGGTGACGCCCATCGAGGACTCGCTGCTGTACGTGCAGCCGCTGTACCTGCAGAGCGACCAGACGCAGCTGCCGCAGCTCAAGCGCGTGATCGTCTTCTACCGCGCGCCGGCCCCGGCCGGCGGCCAGGGCAACGCCCAGCAGGTGGTGGCCATGCGGGAGACGCTGGGCGAAGCACTCACGGCCGCCTTCGGCGAGAGCTTCGACCCCGGCACCTCGTCGGGCGGCACGGGCACCGGCGGCACGGGTGGCACCGGAGGCACGGGCGGCACCGGCGGAACGGGCGCCGGCGGCACGCTGAGCCAGCAGGCCCGCGACCTCATCGCGCTCGCAAGCAAGCAGTTCGACGACGCGCAGACGGCGCTGCAGGCCGGCGACTTCGCCGGGTACGGCCTTCAGATAGAGGCCCTGCAGAAGACGCTGCGCGATCTGCAGGCCCTGCAGTAGCCGGCCCGGGCCGGAGGCTCGAAGGGGTTCCCGTCGCGCCGCGCGCTCAGTCCGCAGCCGGCGGAGCCTCGATGAAGCGCACGCCGGGCAGGCCGCGGAAATGCTCGTCGTGGGTCCACACCTCTGCCCCGTGCGCCTGCGCGGTGGCGTAGATGACGCTGTCGGCGCACGGCAATGCCGCGCGTTCGCCGAGGAGCGCGGCCGACGCCGCGAGCGTGACATCGAGCGGCACGACCGTGCCCAGCGTCATGACGGCGACGCTGTCGGCCGCGGCCTGCTCGCCGCGTTCGCGGCACATGACGCGCGCCACCTCGAGGATGCACACGGTAGGTACCAGAACCTCGTCGGGCTGCGCGAGCGCCGGCGCGTACGACGCGGCCAGGCCGGCGCCCTTGATGGCCTCCAGCCAGCCGCGCGAGTCGACGAGGATCACAGCCGGTCCTCGTCCCGCGCCGAGGACGTGTCGATGTCAGGGTACAGTCCGATGATGTCGCTCATGCTGCGCGCGGGCACCACGTGCAGGCGGCCGCCCAGCGCGAGCACGTCGAACTCCTGACCGGGCCGTAGCCCGAGCTCGAGGCGCACGTCCTGGGGGATCACGATCTGGTACTTGCTGGAGAGCGCGACTCTCGTCATGGCCGACCTCGCTGGGGACGTGTGTAGCGCTGGACCGCCCAACAGTACTCTCATCGATGCTCCATTCCAATCTATCGATAGACGGTACGAGCGTATCGACCGCACGACGGCGGGATGCCAAGAGTCGCCGCGACCATCGCGGCCGTGCGATCGCACGTGCTCCACAGTACTCGAGCCGGGGTCTCGGCGGCTATGGGCTCGGGGCCAAGCAGGGGTGACGTTGGGCGATGACGACGGTAGACGTTCGCCCACGACACATCTGGCGGACGGTGCGAAGGGGCGCCGCGCGGACCTCGTCCACGTGCGGTGAAGGACTTCGTTCTCGGCACCCAGGATCCCGGCGGCGACGGAGGGATCGATGAGCCGGTTCGCTCCTGCAGGAGGATCGGCTCAGCCGGCGTGCGACTGTGGGCCCCTGCTAGAGCTTGCCGCGCTCTCGGAGCAGCTTCTCGTACTTTTCGCGGGAGAGCGGACATTCGACGAGCTGCACGAGCTCGTCGCGCTTGAGGCCAAGCTGGCGGGCCATCGTGGTCAGGTATTTGGACCCACAGTAGGTCTCGCCGTGGCTCATCATCGTGTGGATGCCCGACTTCTTGCCGTTGACAATGAAGTGGTAGAAGACGTCGCCGCGATTGACCTCGTCGAACCCCTTGGACGTCAAGCCGCGCCTGACGGTCCTGGCCCGGATGGAGGTCAAGCAGCTTCCTTGACGCTCGACACGAGGCGGTGGAGTCGGCGCTTGAGGTCCTGAGCCTGCGGAAGAAGAGCGTCGTCGCTCTCGCAGGCGATCTCTTCCCACAGGAAGGCGAACTCGCTTTCGAAGCGGGCGATCGCATCCTCGCGGCTGGGGGCGCAGCCCAACAGGCAGAGGGACGGACAGTCGTAGCACCACATGTCATCGTCGAGCTCCAGCGTGACCGTGAGCGCACTGGAGAGATCGAAGCGCCGCCCGTTCCATGCAACGTGATCTCTGCTGATTCGCGTAGTCATGAAGCTCGCTCCCGTACTCCGTGCCCTGCGCTCGCCATTGCAGGGTAGCTGGGCATGACGAGTGAAGCAAGGTACGGATGGTTGACGTTGTGATTTCGGCGAGGGTCTGAGCGGGGACGCTGCCGGGGTGCGCCGCCGTGGCCGTCCTCGGCCGGTGGCCGGCGAGTACATGCGTGAGGGAGGCTGCCGGGAGCCGCGACATCGATTTCCGGCGCGTTCAACGCCGGTATGGTCGATCGATGCAGCACATGCAGCAGCCTTACATGACCGCTACCCGTGCGGCTGGCGTACCATTTGAGTGGGCTACTTGTCGGCCGCCGGCAGGCGGGCGCCAAGTGTTTCAGCGGGATGGGCGCCGAGCGGCGGCGCAGTCGCGCCGCCGCCGCCGCGCGCGGCGATCTCAGGAGTCGAAGAGCCGCGCCGACTGGGCCTCGTGCTCGGCGACGGCGGCGCGCCACACCTCCGGCGGGGCGTTTGTGGGCACGCCGAACTCGTCGGCCAGAAGCACGACCGCGGCTTCGAGCGTCGGCTGACGACAGGGGAAGTGCATGCGGCCGAGGGGCTGCTTTGGCCTCAGCACGCCAGGTTGGCGCAGCGAGGCGACGGTGGACGACCAGCTACTCGGTGAAGACGGGGTCATCCTTGGGCAGCATGGCGCAATATGCGTAGGCCTCGAGCAGCCGGCTGAAATGGCGCCAATCACCGGCGGCGAAGTTGCGGAAGATATCCGCGGGGTCATGTCCCTGTTCGAGGCTCTTGAAGCGCACGAGCTCGACGATCTCGTCGCGGCTCAAGATGTAAGTCTTGGTAGGCAGCATGGAGCACCTCCTCAGCGTGCCTCTCCAAGGTAGCACGTCGCCGGCTGGCGGCAAGGTGGGCATATGGCGGCGGCGGCCGGGCGGCGCGATGCCGCCCAGATCCACGCCGTGCACGCGGGCTTCGTGCGGCCTCGCCGCCGGGGCCGCCCCAGCCGCCCCGTCTGGTGGGGCCGCCCGGCGCGGGGTAGTGCGCAAGGGGAAGCTCGCGGTCCTACCTCCGCCGGCGCTCGCCCGGGGGGCGGAGCCCCGATGCTCGCCGGGCCGGATGCTCCGCCGCCGGCATCCTGATCCCCAGTCTTCAACCCTGCTACCGCGGCAGCTGGAATCCCTGTGAAGCCCCCTCGTCAGTCGGTCACAAACCCCG
>Ga0247842_10000398_pt1 | contig 92837 bp, 85 predicted proteins | sample LaCruzMarch2015__3_FD_192411 | JGI IMG/M metagenome (GOLD analysis project Ga0247842, IMG submission 192411) | Freshwater microbial communities from meromictic Lake La Cruz, Castile-La Mancha, Spain - LaCruzMarch2015_19m | ecosystem: Environmental > Aquatic > Freshwater > Lake | place: Spain... | reverse complement strand
TCCTCGAAGACCGCGCCGGGCGCATCGTCGGCATCGAGATCAAGGCGGCGGAGTCGGTCTCCGAGGCCGACACGGCAGGGCTGCGCGCCCTCGCGGAGCTCTGCGGCGAGCGCTTCCACCGCGGCGTCGTGCTGTACGCGGGCCGCCGCAGCCTGCCGTTCGGCCCGCGCCTGCACGTTATGCCGCTGAGCGCGCTCTGGCGTGTGGACGAGGCTTGACGGGAGCACAAGAACTAGCCTAAGGGCCTATCCCGATAGGTCTGCACGCACGAATGCGCCCGTTGACACATCGCCGCTGCGGCCCCTCCCCGATTTCCACGTAGCCTGCGACGAGGGACCGTCTCATGGCGGACTTGCGAGAAGCGTGCTGAGCATGGGGGCGGAACACAGGGAGCACGAGGGCAGCAGCGGACGACTGTCATGTCGTCGGGCTGCGCAAGGCCGTGGCCGCCGTCGCCCGGCATAGGCGCCGTACGAGCGTTTGCCGTTGGCGATACCGTTGGATGTACTTCCATCTGTGTCGTTGGAAGTACCCTCAACGGCTTCGGCCGCTTGCGACCATGTGCCCGTCGGTAGGTCGCGCGCGCTGCGCAGCCTGCTGAGCTGCGCAGGCGGATGGCCTGCTGCAGGGTCACAAAGCAGTCAGCGGCTGGGCAAGGGTCGCGCGCCTGTGCTTTGCGCGCCTCGCGTTGCTGCCCGCCCCGAAGAAGCCCACTCCTGGGCACGCCTCAGGGCTCCCGCCGCCCCGGCCCAGCGGCGGCGAAGGGCTCATCGTCCGTCGCCTGAGCGGCCGGCCGTGATCGCCGGGGAAGCCGCACGGCGGCCGGCATGCCGCGCATCGGTAAGATAGGGAAAGGGCGGTTTCTTATCTTACCGATTCGCACTACCCCGCCGGGCGCGACGGGCGGGCGTGCCGGCGGCCGCGCCTGGCAGCCCCGGCGGGCGGCGGGCGAACGCGACGGGCGCGACGGCCACGCGAACGGCTCCGGCGGACGCGCCCGTGCACAGGTTCCAGCACTGCAACCTGACCGTAACCTGGGGTCAGCCACGACCGGCGATACTCCCGGTGTCAGATCGGCAATGCCGGACGGCGCGTCAGTATGGGCGCCGCCGACCGTGCTCGCCGGACACGTGCCGGACGGGAGGCCATGGTGGCCAGGAGGAGCGTCGGAGCCGGGGAGATCCTCGTGGCCCTCGCGTGCTTCCTCGCCCTGTGCGGGGTGGCCCTCAGCCACCCCACCCGGCTGGTCGAGCACGACGCCTATGCCTGCCGTGCCTCGATCGCCACCTTGAGTCACGGCCACGTGACCCTCTCGAACGGCCAGTATCAAGAGCTTCGCAACCGGCTCATCGCCGCCGACGGAGGCAACAGCCTGGGAATCGGTCAGTGGGTGCGTACGCCCGACGGCAGATGGGTCAGCGAGAAGAACCCCGGATACCCCTTCTTCGCCGTCCCCTTTGAGCTGCTCGGCGTGCTGCGACTCGCGCCGTTGTTCTACGGCGCGCTCGGATGCGCCGGGCTGTTTCTGGGCGGCCGGCGCAGGCTCGGGCGCTGGGGGGGGGCACGTGGGCGGTCGGGCTCTTCTGCGCGTCCGGAGTCGCCATGCTGTTCGCCTGGCGCGACACGATGCCCACGTTCACCGAGACCTCGCTCCTGGCCGCCGGGACGGGGGCGGTCTTGTGGGCCGTGCTGGCCGAGGAGGCCGGCGCGCACCGGAGGACGGTCGTCGGCCTCCTCGGGTTCCTCGCCCTTGAGGGGGCGGTGTTCGTCCGCTACACAGACATCGTCGTCCTCGGCTGCGGCGTGGTCGCGGTCCTGCTGCTCCGGCGGCTGAGCCCGCGGTCCCTCCCCCGTCGCGCACTGGTCTGGTGGACAGGGTCGGCCGTGGTGTTCGGCCTGCTGGTGCTGGGCTTCGACAGCGTCGTGTACGGGAAGGCGCTCGCGACCGGCTACGCCCCCGGCGCGATCACCTTCGGCCCCACCTCACCAAGGCCATGCCGGTGTTCCTGCTCGCCCTGGTCGGGATCGCCTGGATCGTGGCGCGGAACGTGCGGCTTCGTGGGTCCGCGCCCACGGACGGCCGGCGTGCCGCGCTGGCGGCGGCGGACCGTGACCTGGCGGTAGGCGCGACGCTCGCCGCCGGCTGGCTCGGCCTCTGGGGGCTCTACGGTGTGTACTACTGGACGGCCCAGACGAGCGCCGGCGCCGGCAGCACACTGCAGGTCGTGCGCTTCCTCGTCCCGGCCCTCGCCCCGATCGCGCTCCTCGCGGCGTGGCCGCTGGCGCGCGCGCCGCGCCGGCTCGCCGGCGCGGCGCTCGTGGCCTTCTTCGCCCTCGGCCTGTGGTCGTTCAGCGCCATCAGGACGAGTGCGTTCGTGACGAGCGGGGGCCTCCCCCCCCGGGCAGTCGCTGTCTTCGGCCGACCGCGGCGACGCTGCGGGAGCGCCTCCGCCGCCAGGCCGGCAGGCGCCGGAGCCGCCCGCGGGGGCAAGCCCGCCCTGAGCGCCCGGCGTCCGGCGACGCAGGCGCGGGATACTCCTCGGTCTCCGCGCCGTGCCGCGCCGCGCCGTGCCGCGCCGTGCCGCTATTCTTTCGTCGCGGATGTGGTACATGATGACCACGGGACACGCGAGCGCGGCGGAAGGACGATCATGGAGAAGCTCACGATCTACATCGGGCTGATGATCGGCGGCATCGTCGGCGGCTACCTGCCTGTCGTGCTCTTCCACGTGAGCAGCTTCTCCTGGGTGAGCCTCATCTGCGGCTTCGTCGGCTGCATCGTGGGGGCGTGGCTGGGCTGGAAGCTCACGCTCTGGATTGGGGAGTGACCCTTTCGAGCGCTGCGGCCCCCGGTCTTGCGCCTCCCATCTTAGGGCCTATCCCGATAGGGATGTGCGTGCGGGGCGTTCGTGGACCGAGCGGGGCGGTCACGAGACGGTTCCCTCGTAGCCCAGCTACGTGGGGATCCGGGGAGGGGCCGCATCCGCGATGCGTCCACGGGCGCATCCGTGCGTGCAGACCTGGCGGGATAGGCCCTTAGCCTCACATCATCTGTGCGACACGCGAGCTTGTCTGGTCAGGTCTTGAGGAAGTGGAACATCTCGTAGACGAGATATGCCGGCCAGACCAGCGCTTGAAAGACGCCGTAGGCCCCGTCCCAGAACGAAGTCGCGCTCTGGATGAAGTAGACGAGCGCTCCGATGAACCCGAGTCCGTAGACAGCCCCACCGACGGCTCCGCCGGCATTCCCCTTGCTCTCTGACATCATCCCTCCTTGTTCCCTCGCCGTGCGTCACATCTGATTGACAGCACTTGGCGACGGTGATGGACAGGGTGAGCTCGGTGTCGGCGCGCAGGCTACGACGCTGGGGAGCCGCGTTCTTGTGGCTGCCACGGTCACAGCCGGACAACAGCGAGCAGAATCATCTGTAGCTCGGATCGAGTTATTGCCTATGCCCCCCCTCAGCACGCTAGATGGAAGGGAACAGATGCATGGCCGTGTTTTCTTATGTTGGCATGCATGCAGCTTGTCCAGATCTCATTCAGTAGAACATGGACATCAGTGCGATAGCGCCAAGCCGATGAATCGATTCCATACTCGGCAAGATGCGAATATCCTGGAGGATGTTCCAGGTAGAACTCACGCAGAGTCTTCGTGCGAATATCTTCCCCAAGAACAGCGATGGCAATCTCAAAATAATCTTCATGTACCAGAGTGACATCATGCGTCCAGTCGGAAACAAAATCGAGATATACGCAGCGATATTTGTATGGCTGAGCTACCTTACACATATATGCCAGTGAAGCTCCGTAGAACCCGCTGAATCTTCCGGCATCATCAATTGCCCGGTAATCGGGATGATAATGGACCGCAAATTCAATGGGCGGGGGAAACTCGGGATTGACCTCCAGTTGCAACACCTTTGGCCGGTAACCGGCTTCAAGCACGGCTTTGAGAAGCGGTCCATCGTATCCGTCGATATCGATCTTGAAGAAACCACTCGTCCTCGGGCACTGCGCATCCTGCAGTATGGTTACGATATTGGTGGGATCAACCAAGGTTGAAGTTAGAACCGTTACCGCCGGACTCGATAGGTTCCGAACGAGAGCCTCATTATCACCACCCTCGATCGCCAGTCCGGCGAAACCCATCTGAAACAGCGGGTAGACCGGATCATTGTACGAAACGCCGTCATGCGCGCCGATGTTGACAGCGTAGGAAGTTGCCTGCTGCGGGAATGCCTGATCAATTGCTAATGCGAGAACATGCGGTTTGATGATTCGGCAACGATATGTTTTATCCTGACTCAACTGAAGGGAAATCTTATTCTCCAGATTTCGCCACCGGGCAGATACTCAGTTTCGAGTTCAAATAGCACAGGACATCCCTTGAAGATTGTGGCGGATTATCGTCAAAACTGCGCCCAAAGGGGCCCGCCCGATGATTCTAAAGAACCTTTCCGACGGTTCTGACCACATTGAAGGAATTGATGCCTCTCGTGAGAGGCCGCCAAGCCCAACATCTGCCGATCCTATCAGCCCTTATCTGTGCAATCGTGGCAAGCGGCAGTACGCATCCCTTGATCCTTGTGGTTGTGGGTTGGTTTCGACGTTCGACCGCCCAAGTGCGCTCGTGTCGTCGTATGTCAGACCACAAGCAGTCGCCATTGACACGTGCACCATGGCTGCGCTCGCGGTAGCAGGGCATTGACGGTTTCCACCACCTCGGGCCAATCCCGCGCGTCGAAGTCATCGCCGCTGAGCCAGCCCCCGGGTTTCACCTTCGGCAGCCAGGCGTTGATGTCCTGACTCAGATGCTCTCGATCGTGGCGTGCGTCCAGATGGACCCAGTCGATCGAATGGTCCGGAAAGAATGTGGAGGCTGTAATGGAATCCGAAATGATCAATGAGATCGCGTCGGCATACCCGCAATTCACAATGTTTCGGTGCATCTGGCCGGCGAACGTGCCACCGCCCTTCTCGACAGTCGCGGCGTGATAGTCGCCCGGAACGGGGCCCTCGATTCCGCTTCCACGGCAGGTGTCGATGCCGATGAGGGTCAGGTTCTTCCCGCTCAGTTGGGCGACATCGGCCAGCGAGCAGATGCTGCGCCCCAGGAAGCTGCCAACCTCAACAAAGCGGCTTCCATCCGGGAAGCAGGCAGCAGCTTGCTCTTGGGCGTCCCGCCATCGGAACCACCCGGGAATCTCGCTCCAGTGCACGGAGCCTCCCTTCATGCCTGGGTCCAGAAGCGCCAACCGTTCCGGGGTCGCAGTCGCCGCCAGTCAATGATGCCTGCAAGTGGCTCGCCCCCAGTCGGTCATCGTTGGTGGGCGAGAGACCCATCCACTCCACGTGATCAAGACAACTGCCCACGGCGCAGCCTGCACACTGCGCAATGGGACGCTCAGTTGAGGAAGCCGGAGATGAGGATGCTGAGAGCACGACGTACCGTGGCGGCAGCGGCTGGGTACCTCCTGGTGGGCATGGCGCTGGATGGCTGCTCCAGCCCCCGGGGCGCGGCGCCGCAAGAGCTGCAGGCTCCCCCTCACCACCAGCCCAACACCACGCTCAACCCGTCGAGCGCAGCGATGGAGTGATGGGAAATCCGCTTCTTCGATGCTCTTCTCCAGCAGGTGTTGTGGATAGTCTCAAAGCCATTTCTGTGCCGATTTCAGGGTGAGCAATGACAACCCACCACGGTGTGACACGGTCGTGGTCGGAATGATCCGAAGATTGACGCACATTGAACTTCGAGCAACTTCAACGACGTCCTTTTTTGGGGCATATTGGTTTTGTGTATCGGTCCCACGTCATGCTGAAGAACATCTGCAGGCCCTCGTTGGCGCAGTGGAAAAGCTTCGTCAGGAGCTTCCGGTCGTATGTGAAATAGATGCGCAACATGATCGGGATGATGAAGACGAACTGTCGATGATGGACGGGATAGAGGATTCTGTTGGGGACATCTTCTCCGAACTGAATAGTATTCTTGGAATGGCCGCTGAGGCAGAACCACCTTCCCTTGAAGACGAGAATCATCTTAATGAGTCAGGTCAAGGGCTGAGTTGACCCTTCTTCTCAGATTGATACAACTCGCTCTTTCAGGGCCTCCCACAACCAGGAAGACCTGCCCGAAGACTCATTCTCCCCCCGTGCAACAGTCACCTGCCATACTATGATGATCCGTCTCATTTCCTTCCCGCGATCGGAACGCGAATGTTCTTGACAGCTTACAGCACGGAGGTTATTCGCATGAACTGGGAAAGCGCTTTCCCCTCAGCTCGGCAGAAGGCCTGAGCCACCGCGGCAGACCCGGGGTAGAACAGGAGAGAATACCTTCTGGACCATGGACACCGGCTTCCTCACCCGTTCCCTGCCCGACGCGCAGGATCAGCGCCTCTATCAGGTGTACGTGCCGAGCGGCTACACCCCGGCGAAGCGCTGGCCCGTGATCCTGTTTCTGCACGGCGCCGGGGAAGGCGGCCGCGATGCGCTGCTGCCGACGGAGTATCAGCTCGGCAGCGCTATTCGCCGCAACGCAGCCCGGTACCCGGGCATCGTCGTCTTCCCGCAGGTGGGGCGCACGCGCGCCTGGGCCTCCGCCGACGTCCAGTTCGCCCTGGAGGCGCTCGGGCGCGCACAGCGGGACTTCGCCACCGACGATGACCGCGTGTACCTCACCGGCGTGTCCAGCGGCGGCAAGGCCGCGTGGCATGCGCTCTACCGTCACCCCCAGCGTTTCGCCGCCGCCCTCATCGTGTGCGGACTGGTCAGGCCGCGCCTCGGGAGCGCTGGGCGGGCGCCGGACCCCGACCCCGTCGTGCCCGACGCCGACGGCGATCCGGTGGAGCGGCTGGCGGACCGCCTGCGAACGACGCCGGTGTGGACGTTCCACGGGGACGACGATCCCGTGTACCCCGTCGAGGATGCGAGAGAGATCATGACGGCGCTCGCCAAGGTCGGAGCGCCGGCGCGCTATACGGAACTGGCCGGCTTCGGACACGATGTGTGGGACATCGCGTACTACTCCGAAGAGGTCGCGGATTGGCTGTTCGCACAGTCTCGCGGGTCCTGACCGGTCATGTCCGCCGAGCAGATGAACGCCTTCCTGAGAGCGGCGGCCGCCAGCGTCTCGCTTCAGGACCAGCTGAGGAGCAGCGATGCCATCGGCGCCGCCGCCATCGCCGCACAGGCCGGCTTCGACGTGACGGTCGGTGACTTGACCCGGTACAAAGCGCGGGCGACGACCTGGCAGCTCTCTGACGATGAGCTTGCCGTGGTGGCGGCGTGGCAGCCGAATCACCAGACGTACTGGTGGCAATGCATCTGGGACTGTTAGCATGGGAGTCTGGCGGCAAGGCATCGGCCAAACGTTTCTTCATGCGTCCACGGTCATGCCGTGGAGGAGGGAGGTTCGTAATGTCGGACGACGAGAAGACGCCTGAAGCTGCAGGCCACGACGAGGATCTGTCCGAAGAGGATCTGGAGCACGTGTCCGAGCAGCTGTCGGACGAGACCACAGACGGCGTGGTAGGAGGCATGTACGTGGAACCGCCGGACCTGGGCTTCGGGGAGGCTGCATTGGGGGAGGCGGTCTGACGCGACGCGGGTACCGGCGGCGTGCAAGGAGTCGAAGGACCACCGTCCGACAGAGCTGCCGGACGGTGGTCCTTCGCACAGGCCGAGGCTACGCCGGTCGAAAGTGATCTCGCAATGAAGTTCCGGGAGGTCATTGAGAAGAGCGCCTACGGCACGATCGGCTACATTGCGAAGCCAGGCGACGTGCAGCTCCTGGAGCGGCGCATCGTCCACAATCTGCCGCTGCTCAAAGCGTTCACGCACGTGATCGTCGCCACCAACTACGGCAGTGAATCGCCCCACGAGCTGGCTCTCGGTAGCAAAGAAGTATGGCGCCGCCACCTTCCGGACTGCGCCATTCTGGACTCCGCGTGCAACAGAGGACACTCCATCGGGACGTCCGATCTGGACAACCTGGTGTTCGACCACTGCAAGGCCAACGGCATCGGGTGGCTGTGCAAAGGGGCCAACGACGTCCTGCTCAGTGCGCCGGTATTGGACATCGAGATCCAGGCCGCCGATTTCTACTATCTCAATGCCATTTCCTACAGCGCGATGCGGCCGCACGATTTCGATCTCGCACGAATCGGCGCCCATCTCTTCTATCCTCAAACCAGTTTCTACGCCATCGACGTGAGCAAGACCGACTTCCTGATCGACAAGGAATTCCTCGACCGTTCCTACGCGATCGTGAACCGGATCCCGGACTACAACGGCAGGATCTGGGAGCACATCCCCAGATGGTCGTGCGAGCTCCTGCTGCGGAAATGCGTTCTCCGCAACGGCCTGACGCGCTGCCACTTGATGGACGATGCGCAGTTCTCCCGACTGCTGAGCGTCGTGCAAGAGCGCGGCATCGAGGATTGCAGCCACAAGAACCTGACCATCAACGGTATCTGTCACGTTCACGAGGCCACCCTATGACCACATCCGTGGTGACCGGCGGCGCCGGCTTTCTGGGCTCCCACCTTTGCGCGTACCTGCTGGCGAAGGGCCACCGGGTGATCTGTCTGGATAACCTCGACACGGGGACGCTCGAGAACATCGAGCACCTGCGGGGCGGCGGCTTCGAGTTTCGTGCCGTGGACGTGAGCGCATTCATCGCCATCGACGAGGCGGTGGACTACGTCTACCACCTCGCCAGCCCGGCGAGCCCCATCGACTACCTGCGGCTGCCACTCCACACCCTCAAGGTGGGCTCCTACGGCACGCACAACGCGCTCGGGCTCGCCAAGTTCAAGCGCGCCCGTTTTCTGCTCGCCTCGACCTCGGAGGTGTACGGCGACCCGCTCGAGCACCCGCAGAAGGAGTCGTACTGGGGCAACGTGAACCCCATCGGCCCACGGGGTGTGTACGACGAGTCCAAGCGGTACGCCGAGGCGCTGACCATGGCCTACCACCGCCAGCAGGGCGTGGACACGTGCATCGCCCGCATCTTCAACACCTACGGGCCGCGCATGCGGCCCCACGACGGGCGGGCCGTGCCCACTTTCATCCGCCAGGCGCTCGGCGACGAGCCCCTCACGGTGTTCGGCGACGGCTCGCAGACCAGGTCGTTCTGCTACGTCGATGACCTCGTCGAAGGCCTCATCCGCCTCGCCGGGAGCGGCGTCCACGAGCCGGTGAATCTGGGCAACCCCGGCGAGCTCACGCTGCTGAAGCTCGCGGACCTCGTGCTGGAGGCGACGGGCAGCGCCGCCGAGGTCGTCTTTCAGGCGCTGCCCATCGACGACCCCAAGGTCCGCTGCCCCGACATCACGCGGGCGACCGCGCTGCTCGACTGGGAGCCGCAGGTGACGCTGCGCGAGGGCCTGGCGCGGACTGTGGCGGCCGAGCGGCAGCGAACGCGCCGTCCGAAAGAGCCGGGCGCCGCCGACGAACCTATCTGATCAGCCTGCCCGGTCCGGGTCGCCCGCGGTCCGGCAGGGATCCACGCCGTACTTGCGCCGGTCCGCAATCCAGTTCCGCGTCTCCCGCTCGCCCATACCGCGGCCGGGAAAGCAGGCCGACTCGTGGCCGACGTGCTTGAACAGGCTCGGCACGTACACGGCGTAGTCCGAGCGTTCGCCGCCGTGGTAGTGGATCAGGAGGGCCAACCTGATGTCGCTGCAGTTGCGACCTTCATCGTCGTAGGTCGCTTTGTGCGTGCGGATGCCCCAGGAGTCCTCGATCCCGCGGCTGAACCAATCCTCCCGCAGGCACATCGCGACGGTGTCGGGGTGGATCAGGAGGGCCTGGTTGCCCCACCACCCGCGGCCGTCGCTGCCCAGCGGACTGCAGCGGTAGAGACCGGGCGCAGCGTACTCGGGCACTTCACGCATATCGCAGAAGGAGATCACGGCCACGCCGGAAGGGAGCTCGACGCGGGAGATCACGTCCGGCGCCTCGGCATCCGCCACGATGTCGTCCTCGAGGAAGAGAACGTGGCCACCGCCGGCCGCGGCCATGGCGATCGCGTTGCGCGTCGAGACGGCCGCGCCGTCCTCCCGTTCGTCACAGTAGATCATCGGCTCGGCAAAGTGCGCATGGCCGGAGAACGCCCCGGCCAGGACGGCGACGTGCTCCGCCATTCGCTGGGGTGTCGTCAGAATGACGGGCTGCATCGGCTGTGTCGTCATCGGCTCCGTGCCTCATCCCTCGCCATGCGTACGTGGGAATCGTACCGGAACGCGCCGCCTCCGCGCGCGCCCTGATAAGCTCCAGGCATGACGCCGCCCGAAGAACTGGCGATCTACCTCCCCCACGGCCAGGTGACGCCGCCGGTCAACCCCTACGGCCGGCTGATCGCCAACGCAGGCGTGTACCGGGCGCTGGCGCGCTACGGCGGCTACCGCAACCTCCATTTCCAGAGCCTCGGGGCGCTGCCGCTCGCCGCACTGGCGCGCGAGCTTTTCGCCGACGGGGACGCCGACATCGCCGCCGGCGCCGGCGGGGCCACCGCCGGCCCCACCCTCAGCACGGGCTCGCCTCTCGCCACGGGGGTCCCCGCCCGCGCCGGCGTGCTGCTCTCGGGCCAGCCGTACCTGTCGGAACTGGCCTGGATCAGGCGCCACGCGTCGAGGGATGAGGCCTACAGCATCGTCGGGTCCATCTTCGCCTTCGCCTCCGCCACCCATCGCGAGCAGATGATGGGCTCGGCGCTGGCGCCTCTTCACGAGTGGGACGCGCTCATCTGCTCGTCGCCGACCCTCGAGGAAACCGTCCGGCGGACGTTCGACACCTGGGAGGACTACCTGCGCGAGAGGCTGGGCGCAACGCGGCTGCCGCGGCCGCAGCTGCCGGTCATCCCCTTCGGCGTCGACGCGGAGACCCTGGGGGCGCAGGCCGCCGACGCGAGCGCGCGCAAGGCCCTGCGCAGCGCCCACGGCATCGCCGACAGCGACGTGGTCGTGTTCTTTCTCGGGCGGCTGTCGTTCTACGACAAGGCATTTCCGCAGGCCATGTTCAAGGCCGTTGAGGCGGCGCAGCGCAGCACGGGGGTCAAGACCCATTTCGTCATGGCGGGCTGGTTCCCGGCGGGCGAGCGCGATCGCGCCCGCTTCGACGAGGCCGCGCGGCGGTACGCGCCGAAAGTCGACACCCTGTTTCTGGACGGCAACGACGCCGTCGTCGTGGCGCAGTGCTGGGCGGCGGCGGACGTCTTCCTGCTGCTGTCCGACACCATTCTCGAGACGTTCGGCCAGGCGCCCCTGGAAGCGATGGCGGCGAGCCTGCCGCTCGTGGTCAGCGACTGGGACGGCTATCGCTTCATCGTGCGCGACGGCGTCGACGGCTTCCTCGTGCCCACGCTCGGCGCCGCCGGCGGACCTTTGGGCGAAACGCTCGCCAACCTGCAGTCGCTCGGCATGGTCGACTACCCCCACTACGCCGGTGCCGTCGCTCAGCACATGGCGGTCCACGTCGGCCGCGCCGCGGACGCCTTGAGCCGCCTGATCGCGTCCCCGGAGCTCCGCGCCACGATGGGTGCGGCAGGCAAGCGCAGAGCCCGTGAAGTGTTCTCCTGGCCGGTGATCGTCGACCAGTACAACCAGCTCTTTGCCGAATTGACGGAGCGACGCCTTCTGGCCGGCGACGCGCGGGCGAGCGCCGCCGCGCACCGCATGAACCCTCTCCGCGGGGATCCCTTCGCGGACTTTCGCGGTCATCCCGGCGCCGTGCTGCACGACGGCCTGCGGCTCCGCCTCGCGCCGGCCGCCGATCCCGACGCGCTCGGCCCGGACCCCACGGTGGAGCTCGATCAGATGTTCCCCGGGCTCCGCGGCAGCCCGGCGGAAGCGCAGCAGATCGTGAGCCTGCTCCGGGAGGCCGGATCGCTGTCGGTGCAGGACGTGGTGCGCGCCTTCCCCTCGAACCGGCGCGCCTTCGTGCGGATGTCCCTGGTGTGGCTGGCGAAGGCGGGCGTCGTGGACTGGCTGCCGGCCGACTGACCCGCCCTCCGGCCGACTGACGCGCGCCCGGGTCTACCTGAGCGGAAAGTCGACGAAGTGCGACCAGTCCCGCTCGTCCTCGCCGACGCGTCGAACCACGAAGAGGTTGTCGCACGCCGTCGCGACCTCGGCGAAGTCCGGGCGGTCGTTGCGGACAAACGAGGCGACCGCCTTGATGCTGTCCAGCCACATATCGTGGAGGACGATCAGACCGCCGCTCCTGCACATCCGCGCCGAGAGCGCGAAATCGACGAGGACGTCGTCGAAGCGGTGGTAGCCGTCGATGAAGACGAGACCGCAGGTCCGCCCCGCCCTCTCAAGGTCCACGAGGGCGCGGTCCGAGCGGTCCTCGATCCACGTGAAGGAGCGTGACGTCAGCGTGGCTGACTGAGCGGTGAGCTCGTGGGCGTGCGTGATGCCGATACCGTGCCAGTCCGTCATCTGGAACGGATCGATGGCGGTGTGCGTGCCGCCGCCGACCCGCTCGAGCGCCGCCAGCAGGAACACGGCGCTGAATCCGTAGGCCAGCCCCACCTCGAGCGTGGCGGTCACGCGGTCCGTCACGCACAGGGAGTGGAGCGTCATGCCTTCCGCGAGCGACACTCTCGTGCTGCCGTCGATCGCGTACAGGCGGCCATCCGCGCCATACTGGGACTCCCCGTCATACAGGGACCGCAGTACATCCCGATAGGGCTTGCCCAACGGCGAGAGCTCATCGATCTCCGTGGGCATGCGGGCGTCCTCTCGGCGCTTCCCGGTGAACGTTCCTGTCGCCGGCCTGAGTGCGGGATCCTATCGTTTCCGTAGTGGTGAGGACCGCTGCGACGATCTCCACCTCGTGCTCGAGTACGGCCGCCGCGTGCTGCGCTCGACAAGCGCCGGCCGCTGAGGCGACGGGGCCACCGCCCTCTCGCCGTCAGATGAGTCGGCTGCTCCTGCTCACGGTGAAGGAGACGCGCCCGGCGTCTGCTGCACCGCGGGCCCGTACGTGCCGGCGCCCAGGAGCCAGTCGTCGTCGACCCTCGTGATGTAGCCGATCTTCGCCGCGGGACGGTCATCGTCGGCGGGGTTGGCCCACACGTAGGAGAGCCAGCCGCTCCCGCTCTTGGCGATGCGCACAAACTCCCTGATGATGGGCTTGCCGTTGGGGTCCTTGAGGTCGATGAGATCCTTGCCGACCAGCGACTGGTCGTAGTGGGCGAGGTTCTTGCCGCTGAAGTCGTAGGCGAAGATGTACAGCTCGCCGACCTGGAACTCGCCGTGCGGATCGTTGAACGCCGCCAGGGCCGCCTCCTTGCCGTTCTCCGCGGCGTAGGCGACCGCCTTGTTGACGAACGCGACCACGTCGTCCCTGGAGACCGCCCCGCGCGCCGCGGTGGCGCTCGGGCTCGGCGCCGCGGTGTCACCCGACGATCCGCACGCTCCCGCCAGCGTCGCCGCGACCACCGCGCCCAGGAGCGTCGCCGCGATCACGAGCCATCCACGACCTCGTCGTCCAGCCATCATCCTCACCTCTTCGTTCGTTGTACGGTCGGCGGCAGAGGCGCGCAGGCACGGCCTCCGTCACGCCAAGCCGGCGATCGCTCCCGCCCGCCGCCGGCTCGGCAGCTCAACGGGATCCGCGCGCTCCACGGGCTGTCCGCGGTCTCCAGCGGCGGTCCAGGCTCGAGGTCCGACAAGCCGGAGCGCGCACCATCATTGCTTCGCGGAGCACGGCATCGTGACGCTGCCGCGGCTTGAGCCGCCAGAGGAGTCCCACAGCCGGCGGCCGCCACGGCCGGCGCCCTGTCGTGGCAGACCACCTCGGTCTTGATGCGCCCGCTGAACGCTCTCGCCGCTTGCCCTGACGTCGGTGTCCTCCCGCCTCGTGAGTGGGCACGTTCACCTATCGACTGTATCGGCCGCGGCAGGTCCGTTCTGGAGTCGTCGCGCGGCCGGCTGACAAGTCCCTGGCCAAGGCCGCTGACAGCCGCCGGGTACAGCAAGGCAGTCTCGCGGCCAAGAGCGACCATCTACGGCGTGGGCGAGGCGACCGGCGCCGGACGGAGCTTGAAGTCGGCGCTCACGTACAAGTACGGACAGCGCCTGAGGGATCTGCGAGCTTGTCTGATCAAGTCCTCAAGAAGTGAAATACCTCGTAGACAAAGTACGCCGGCCAGACCAGCGATTGAAAGACACCATAGGCTCCATCCCAGAATGAGGTCGCGCTCTGGATGAAGTAGACCAGCGCTCCGATGAAACCGAGTCCGTAGACAGCTCCGCCCACGGCTCCGCCGGCATTCCCCCCGCTCTCAGACATCTTCCCTCCTTGTTCCCCGGTCGATCACACCTTATCGAGAGCACTCGGCGCCGGTGACAGAGAGAGCGACCTCAGCAGCCGCGCGGCGCTTCTTCAACGAAAGGTCGGGCGGCGATCGCGGTGAAACCATCCGTCGTCCTCGCCCCATCATGTGCGGCATCCCCTACTGCGCCAGTGCTCGTGGATGCAGCCTACCACCGGGCGTCCCGCAAGACCCCAGGTGGATCGCCTCCATCGCCGATGTCTCCTGAGCGGTCCGCACGTGCGGTCGGACGCGACGGAGAAGATCGACGCGGGGGTGCGGAAGGCTCTGGCGGGTCAGGGCCGGGCGTATGTGGTCCTCGTCGGCGAGTGCTCTCACCGCCTCGACCGCTCTCTCTTCGGGACGGAGCCCGGCAAGAAGACGGGCGCTCGCACTAGCGCCAGCGAAGGGGATGGGCTACTGTCCGCACAGGGTCTGCAGAACCGGCAAAGCGATCGACGATCAGCCAGACGGAGCCACGACCTGTGATGCGCATCTCATCGACATGCGGCATCCTTTGCCCGAGTGCCCCACGCCTCGGGGCCGTACAGCTTGCGTCGCCTGCGCGCCAACGCCGCGGCGGCCGTCGTCTCGCCCGGCGATCCATCCCATGCTTCTCTCCTTCGCACCACGGCACGACCGGCGCCGCTTGCCCACGGCGGCGCCGGGGATCGGCGGCGCAAGCGCCTGGGGAGGCGCCCCTGCGCAACGTCACGGTGGTGTGCCAAAGTCGCGGCGAGGATCTCACGTACCGGACGATGCTCATCTCGACGGTAGGCGTCGCCGTGTGTCCGTACCACGGCGTGCGCGACGGAGCAGCGGGGCCGTGCGGCGAACCGACGTCTCGTCTCGATGTGGAGGCGCACGCCCACAGCGAACTGGTGGATCCGGCGGGCTCAGGAAAGGATGGATCGACGTGACGGGCAACGGTGCTGTGTTCGCCATCGAGCGGACCGCGATCGACGCTGTCGTCTTCGACATGGACGGAGTGGTCACTCGCACCGCGGCGGTGCACGCCGCCGCCTGGAAACAGCTCTTCGACGACTTCCTTGAGAGGCGGGCGGCCGCCGCGGACTCGGATTGGACTCCCTTCGACGCCGACAGCGAGTACCGCGTCTACGTCGATGGCAAAGCCCGCTACGACGGCGTCCGCAGCTTCCTCTCGTCGCGCGACATCACGCTGCCGGAGGGCGCCCCGGACGATCCCTCAGATGCGGAGACGGTCTGCGGGCTCGGCAACCGCAAGAACGGCTACTTCATCGATGAGCTTGAGCGCAACGGCGTCCAGCCCTTCGAGAGCACGGTTCAGCTCGTTCGCAGCCTGCAGCAGCTCGGCATCGGCACCGCCATCATCTCGGCCAGCGAGAACGCCACCGAGGTCCTCAGGGCGGCGGGCATAGGCACGCTCTTCCCCGTACAGGTCGACGGCCTGGTGGCTCGCCGGCTGTCTCTGCCCGGCAAGCCCGATCCGGCCGTCTTCCTGGAGGCCGCGCGGCGGCTCGGCTCCGTCCCGGAACGGGCGATCGTGGTGGAGGACGCGCTCGCCGGGGTCGAGGCGGGGCGACGTGGCGGTTTCGCGCACGTGATCGGCGTCGACCGCACGGGCTACCCCGAGGCGTTGCGCGCGTCGGGCGCGGACGTGGTCGTGCCGGACCTCGCCGACGTGACCACCGACCCCCCGACGCTGCCGTCTGCGCTCACGTGCGCCGCCGACATCGCCCGTCGCATCGGCGGCGCGCCACCGGCGGTGTTCCTGGACTACGATGGCACGCTCACCCCCATCGTCGAGCGGCCGGAGCTGGCGACGCTGCCCGCCGCGATGGCGGCGGTGCTGCGCGACCTCGCCGCCCGGTGCCCGGTGGCGATCCTCAGCGGTCGCGATCTGGCGAACCTGAAGCAGATGGTGACGCTCGACGGACTGGTCTACGCCGGCTCGCACGGGTTCGACGTGGACGCCCCCGAAGAGCTCGGCGGGCGGGTGCGCCGCGGCGAGGGCTTCGCCGACGTGCTCGCCGCCGCCCGCGCCCGCCTCAAAGAAGCGGTCGCGCCCATCGCCGGCGCCTGGGTCGAGGACAAGACGTTCGCCGTGACCCTCCACTTCCGCCAGGTGGCGCCGGAGGACGTCCCAGCCGTCGAAGCCGCCTTCGCCGCTGTGGCCGAAGCATTCCCGGACCTGCGCCGCACCGGCGGCAAGAAGGTCCTCGAGCTGCGGCCCAACGTCGAGTGGGACAAGGGCCGCGCCCTGCGGATGCTGCTTGAGCGCCTCGATCGGAGCGGCCCCCACTTCCCGCTGTTCGTCGGCGACGACGAGACCGATGAAGACGCCTTCCGCGCCGTCGCCGGCGGCGGCATAGGCGTCCGCGTCGGCGACCCGCACGTCGACAGCGCCGCGGAGTACTTCCTCGCCGACACCGATGAGGCGGCGACGTTCCTCAGGAGGCTGGCGACATGAGAGCGAGGGTCCCGCGGCGCGCCTGGCGACTCACGTACCGTGGGTTCGACCCAGGGGAAGAGGGGCTGCGCGAGACGCTCTGCGCGCTCGGCAACGGTTACTTCGTCACTCGCGGCGCGGCGCCCGAGGCGTCCGCCGACGAGGTCCACTACCCAGGCGCCTACCTCGCCGGCTGCTACAACCGGCTGATCACCGAGGTGCAGGGCCGGCCGGTCGAGAACGAGGACCTGGTCAACGTGCCCAACTGGTTGCCGCTGACGTTCCGCATCGAGGACGGCGAGTGGTTCCACCTCTCGAAGGTCAAGGTGCAACGCTATCGCCTCGAGCTCGACATGCGCAGCGGCATCCTCACGCGCTTCGTCGCGTTTCGGGACGACGCCGGCCGACAGACCGAGATGACCCAGCGACGCCTCGTCCACATGGGCGACAAGAACGTGGCCGCGCTCGAGACAGTGATCGTGGCGCGCAACTGGTCGGGGCGTATCACGATCCTCGCGGCCCTCGACGGCACGGTCACCAACGCCGGCGTGCCACGCTACAGCGAGCTCGACGGCAGACACCTGGTCCCGCTGAGCACGAGGCGTCAGGCCGACGACAGCATCTGCCTGGTGGTCGAGACCAGCCAGAGTCACGTGGTCATCGCCGAGGCGGCGCGCGTGTGGTTGCGCAGCCAGGGAGCCCCGCGCGAACTGCACGCGGAGCTCGAGCAACGCCCCGGCTACGTCGCCCTGCGCATCCCGCACGACCTCGAACAGGATGTGCCCCTCACCGTCGAGAAGACCGTCGCCCTCTTCTCGTCCCGCGAGCGCGGGATCTCGGAGCCGGGCTACGCCGCCTGCCGCAAGCTCGAACGCACCGCCGCGTTCGCGGAGCTGCTGGACACCCAGGCGATGGCCTGGGACCGCCTCTGGCGGCGGTGCGCCATCAGCCTCAACGACCACGGTGAGCTCGACCGGACACTGCACCTGCACGTCTTTCACACCCTCCAGACAGTCTCCCCCAACAGCGTCGACCTCGATGCCGGGGTGGGGGCGCGCGGCCTCCACGGCGAGGCGTACCGTGGCCACGTCTTCTGGGACGAGGCCTATATCTTCCCGTTCTTCAATCGCACCTTCCCCGAGCTGACCAGGGAACTGCTGATGTACCGCTACCGGCGTCTGCCCGAGGCCCGCCGGCTGGCTCAGGAGGCGGGCTTTGGGGGCGCGCTCTTCCCCTGGCAGAGCGGCAGCGACGGCCGCGAAGAGACGCAGGTGATCCACCTCAACCCGCGGTCCGGCCGCTGGCTGCCGGACGTCAGCCACCTGCAGCGGCACGTCAACGCGGCCATCGCCTACAACGTCTGGCAGTATTGGGAGTCCACGCGGGACAGCGAGCTCCTGTCCGCGTACGGCGCCGAGATGCTCCTCGAGATCGCCCGGTTCTTCGTGAGCCTCACCACCTACAACCAGGCGCTCGACCGCTACGAGATCCTCGGCGTCATGGGCCCCGACGAATACCACACCGGCTATCCGTGGGCCGAGAAGCCGGGGCTCGACAACAACGCGTACACCAACGTGATGGCGGTCTGGGTGCTTGCGCGCGCCCTCGACGTCCTGCGCCTGCTGCCGGCGCCGCGCCGCGAGGAGCTGGTCGCGACCCTCCACCTGACCCAGACCGAGCTCGAGCTGTGGGAACGGATCATGCGCGGGATGCGGATCGTCTTCCACGACGGCGTCATCAGTCAGTTCGAGCACTACGACAGGCTCAAGGAGTTCGATTGGGACGGCTACACGGCGCGCTACGGCAACATCCAGCGCCTCGATCGGATCCTCGAGAACGAGGGCGACACGCCAAACCACTACAAGGTGGCCAAGCAGGCGGACGCGCTCATGCTCTTCTACCTCCTTTCTCCGGACCAGCTGGCGCGACTGTTCGCCGGGCTCGGCTACTCCTTGGACGAGGAGACCGTGGCGCGCACCATCCGCTACTATGCCGAGCGCACCTCGCACGGCTCAACGCTCAGCGGCATCGTACACGCCTGGGTCCTGAGGCACATGAAGCGCGACCAGTCATGGAGCTTCTTCAAGAACGCCCTGCGGAGCGATCTGCTCGATGTGCAGGGCGGCACCACGCGTGAGGGGATCCATCTCGGGACGATGGCCGGGACGGTGGACCTGGTCGAGCGCGGCTACGTCGGTCTCGAGATCCGCGACGACGTCCTCTGGTTCGACCCGGACCTTCCGCCTGAGGTGGACACGCTGCGCTACGCGCTGCTCTTCCGTGGGCACTGGATCGACGTCGAGGTGGACGGCGACCGGTTCTCGATCGGCCATCGGCGCTCGGCGGCAGGCGCCGTCACCGTCGGTCTCGGCGGTAAGACGGAGCTGCTCAAGCCCGGCGCGAAAGCGGTGACGACGCTCGCTCGGCGGAGCGCCCAAGCCCCTGTGACTGGCGCCCGCCGTGAGCGCCTGCCGCACGGACAAGGCGGGCGCCAGGCGACCCAGCCGCTTCCGTCGATGGGGCCGGGCGCCGGTCACCGACCGACCACCGGCGCCCGCCGCGTGTCACCGCCTGGTCGGTAGGCTCGCCATTGTGTCGGCCGCGATCGCGGCGTTGAGCCGATGCTTCTGGGGCGCGTTCTACGATGGCCTCGCAAGGCCGGCGTCCGCGGCCTCGTCAGGGCGGTGAGCTCTCACGATCCGTCCCTTGGGTCCGCCGTGCGCCGCGCCGGGACCCCTTGGGTATCCCCGGATAAATCAGGGGGTCTCCTCCATGTCTACTGCGAAGCAGTCCATCGACGTGAACGTCGATGTGACCACGGCGTACGACCAGTGGGCCCGCTTCGAGAGCTTCCCCCAGTGGAGGGAGGGCGTCGCGTCGGTCGACCAGATCGACGCCGGACTACGGGCGGCGCCGGCGGATAGGGTGTGGCGGGCGCCTGACCGATCACCGAGACGCCCGCACCTGAAGGAAGTACAATCGCCGTGCTATGCCGTGCCGCGCGCGAGAAAGGGTAACCGATATGCAGCAAGTCGATGAGTTCCCCAACCTCTTCATCCTCGACCACCCCCTGATCCAGCACAAGCTGACCCACATGCGCAACGTCACGACCTCGACGCGCACGTTCCGCCAGCTTCTGCGCGAGATCGCGCTCCTCATGGGCTACGAGGTGACGCGCAACCTGCCGCTCACCGACGAGACCATCTGCACGCCGCTCACCGAGATGGATGCGCCGGTGATCGCCGGCAAGAAGCTCGCCATCGTGCCGATCCTGAGGGCCGGCGCCGGCATGGCCGACGGTCTGCTCGAGCTCGTACCGGGGGCGCGCGTCGGCCATATCGGCCTGTACCGCGATCCCGAGACCAAGAAGCCGCACGAGTACCTGGTGAAGCTCCCCGAGGTCGAGGGGCGTACGTTCATCCTCGTCGATCCGATGCTCGCCACCGGCAACTCGGCGACGCACGCGGTCGCGGTATTGAACGCTCGCGGCGTCCCGGACAGCGACATCCTCTTCCTCGCGCTCGTCGGCGCGCCCGAGGGGATGCGCGCCTTCAATCGGCGGCACGCCGCCGTGAACGTGTACGTGGCGTCGCTCGATTCCCACCTCAACGAGCAGGCGTACATAGTCCCCGGCCTGGGCGACGCCGGCGACCGCCTCTTCGGCACGAAGTAGGACCTCTCGGATCGGCGGGGCCGTGACGAGACGGGTCCCTCGTCGCGTGCGCCAGGGCGTCCATCCCAAGGTCGTGCAGGAACGGCTCGCACACGCCAACGTGGCCATCACGCCGGACGTCTACTCGCACACCTCATCGCATGTGCAAACGGATGAGGCAGACAAGATCGACGCGCGGATGCGGGCTGCGACCGCCAAACAGGGGGAGTGCGTCCCTCGCGAGCCGGTGACCCGTCGGCCGGCGGAGGTTCGTCCGGCTGCGCGAACGCGATACGATGGAGCCGGCTCAAGGAGTCGGACCGAGCGCCTCGAGGCACTCTGGCGCGGCGCGTCAGGCACAGTGGCGGGTCACGAGCGAAGGGGGCAGCGATGAGCGGCGACGTCTACGAGCGCCTCGCGGCCGCGCTCGACGGCCTGGCCAACGGCTTCCCGCGCACGGCGTCGAACGTCGAGCTGCGCATCCTGCGTCACGTCTTCACGCCCGACGAGGCCGAACTGGCGGCGGCGTTGACCGGGCGCCCCGCCGTGGCCGCCGAAGTCGCCCGGCGGGCCGCCCTCGAGCCTGCCCGCGTCACGGCGACGCTCGGGAGTCTCGCGGAGCGCGGCGTGATCTGGACCGGTTCAGTCGGCGATGGTTCCGGTTATCGCCTGGCGCCGTTCGTCGTCGGCTTCTACGAGGCGCACATGCTCGAGACGCACGACGTCGAGTTCGCGCGCCTCGTCGAGGAGTACTTCCGCGGCGGGGGCGCTGTGGGGATCATGAGCGCTCAGCCCGCCATCCATCGCGTCGTCCCAGCCCGAGGAGCGACCGAGATGGAGTGGGTGCTGCCCTACGACGACGTGCGCGCCATCCTCGGCAAAGCGCGCTCGTTCCGCGTCGAGACGTGCGTCTGCCGTCTGCAGCAGGACGAGCTCGGCGCGAGGCGCTGCGACCTCCCCCTCGAATCGTGCCTCTGGTTCTCCTACGCGGAGAGCAGCGGCGAAGCGAGCGGGATCTCGCACGAGGAGGCCCTCGCGGTCCTCGACGAAGCGGAGCGTGTCGGTCTCGTGCACACGGTGAGCAACGTGGCCGCGGGGATCGGCTACGTCTGCAACTGCTGCGGCTGCTGCTGCGGGCTGCTGCGCGGCATCAACGAGTGGGGCCTCGAGCACTCGGTGGCGCAGGCGAACTACGTCGCCGAGATCGACCCGCTCACGTGCACCGCCTGCGGCGCCTGCGAAGAGCGCTGCCAGGTCGATGCCGTCGCCGCGAAAGACGACGGCGCGCGCGTCGTGCGCCGCGAGTCGTGCATCGGCTGCGGCCTCTGCGTGACGGGCTGTCCCGCTCAGGCCGCGCGCCTGAGGCGCAAGCCCGACGACGAGATAGTGGCGCCGCCCGCGACCCGCGGCGCGTGGGAGCGCGTGCGGCTGAGGGGGCGCGGCGCCAGCGCGAGGTAGCCTCGGCGATGCGCAGACCGGCGCGCAGAATCACGAGTCCCACGATCTGCTGCGACGCCGCCGCGGCGTCATAGCTGCTGAGCCGGCGGAGGTCACGGAGCACCTGCGGCGAAAGCGACCGCAGCGACCGCAGCGACCGCAGCGACCGCCCCGTCGCATTGGTCGCACATGACCATCCCTGTCACTCAGGCGCTGCAGAGCCACGAATGGGGCTCCCGCCGGGCAGCCCTCCGCGGCGGCGACGCTGCCGCCGGGCAGCCCTCCGCGGCGGCGACGCTGCCCCCGTGGAGAAGGCCGCCTCTTCAACCTTCTCATCGTGCCCGGCCGTCCGCAGGCGCGGCTGCCGGGGGAAGAGATGGGATGGCCGCTTCCTGAGGGAAGACAGCCTTCGCGCCCTGCACCGTCAGCGGCCGCGGGCCGCTTGCCCACGCGCCTCGTCGCGCGCCTCGGCGCGCGCTTCCGGCGGCGCGGCTCCGGCGGCCGCGCGGCCTGGTCTTCCCTGAGGCGCAGCCGCGGAAGGCCGCGGTCGCCGCCCCCGGCATAGTCACTGCGCGAGCGTCTTCCGTTGGCGGTACTTCCAACGGTATCGTTGGGAGTACCGCCAACGGATCCGGCCATCTTCGACTATGCCCCCGCCGGCGGGCCACGCGCGCGGAGCGCGAACCTCGACGCTGAGGCCGCCGCCTCGTCGCATTGGTCGCTTTCGTCGCTGCGGTCGCCCGAACCGGGAGTGACGCGTGACTGAGGCCGGCATCCACGCCACGACAGTCTCCAGGGCGGAGACTGCGCGGCAGACAGTACGGCGTGTTGGGAGGAGTCCATCCAGGCCCCGCGCGACGCGACCTGCCGCACGCGGCGTCTGCACACCGGTCGTCGCACCACGCCGCGCCTGGACGATCTGGCGCCGGCCCGCGTCACCGTGGTCCAGCCTTGGCGAGCAGCGCTGCAGCTCCTCCGCGGGTGATTCCCATGCGCGATGTACTGTTGCTTTCTCGTATCGCGCATGTAACATGTACATATGGATATCGATGGCTGGCGCCTGGACGAGGCGCTCAGGACCTTGGGCGAGGTCCTCGAGGCTCGTGGACTGACGTATGAGATCGTCGCCATCGGCGGCAGCGCCCTCATGCTGCTGGGGCTGATCGGCCGTCCTACGAGAGACCTCGACGCGCCGGCACTGGTCGAGGACGGCAGTGCCCGCGTCTAGCGAGCAGATCACAGACCACGCCGCCGCCCTCGCGTGGAGCCTGTGGACTGAGCTGGGCGTCTCGGGGTGGCAGCGCAGCCACTCCTCGCACGCCATCGACCCCGAGCGCCTCATCCTGTTCACGGCGTCCCTCGACGACACGGACCCTCGCCTGCGCGACGAGGCGACCGACTGGTGCGTCGCGTACGGCCGCTACGTGTCGGCGGCGAGACTGCGGAACCTGCTCGCCGCCGAGACGCCGGAGGTGCAGGCTGCCTTCGGCCGGACGGCGGCGACGGTCAACGCCCACTCGAGCCTGCGCTGGCCCGCCGCGACGCAGGCCCGTCCCTTCGAGCGCACGAGACGCTCAGCCGTCGCCGACTTCAGCGGCCCGTCGCTCGTCGTGCTGCGTCTGCGCGCCCTGTTCGGCGTGGGCGCGCGCGCCGAGGTCGTGCGCGCCTTCCTCACCGATCCCTCGGCGCGCCTCTCGGCGGCCGACGCGGCCGCCGACGCGGCCTACACCAAGCGGAACATCGCGGAGGCTCTGGAGGCCCTGCGGATGGCCGGTCTGCTGGAGGTGCACGCGCAGCGAAACCAGCGGCTCTACAGCCTTGCCGACGCCGGGTGGCTCACGGCCCTGCCGGGCAGCCTGCCGGACTCTTTTCCCAGGTGGAGCAGCGTCTTTCGCATCCTGGAGGGCCTCATCGCGGGCGCACGCAGAGCCGAAGCGCTGACAGCGAGGGCGCGGACCGTCGAAGCGTCGGACGTCCTCCACCACCTGCGCAGCGACTTTCAGCAGGTCGGCGTACGCCTGACAGAGGAGGAGCAGGGCCCAGACGCCTGGGCGACCATGCGGCGACTCGCCGTCGAACCGGCGGGGGCGTGGGCTTCTGGTTCCTTCACGAGCGCCGCGTGAGCCGACGCCGGCGCGCGCGACCGTCAGTGACTGCGAGGTACTCATGAAGGCGATCGTCTGCACAGCCTACGGCGGCCCGGACGTCCTCAAGCTCGAGGAGGTCGAGAAGCCGCGCCCGAAGGACGGCGAGGTGCTCGTCCGCATCCACGCCACGACCGTCTCCAGGGCGGACTGCGAGATCCGCCGCTTCGAGTTCCCTGCGTGGATCTGGCTCCCCCTCCGTCTGGCGTTCGGCGTCGTGAGGCCGCGGGTGCGCATCCTCGGCCAGGAGCTCGCCGGCGAGGTGGAGGCCCTCGGCGATGGGGCGACCTCCTTCGCGCCCGGAGACCGCGTCTACGGCACGACGGGGATCGGGCTCGGGGCCTACGCCGAGTACGTCTGCGTGGGCGGACGCCGCGCCGGCAGCGTCGTGGCCCCGATGCCGGCGGCCATGAGCTACGCCGAGGCCGCCGCCGTCCCCTACGGCGCGATGGAGGCGCTCCGCTTCCTTCGCAAGGCCGGCGTCGGCGCCGGGCAGAGGATCCTCATCATCGGCGCCGGCGGGAGCTTCGGCGCCTACGCGGTGCAGCTGGCCAAGCATGCCGGCGCCGAGGTGGTCGCCGTCGACGGCGCCGGCAAGCTCGCGATGCTCCGCGAGATCGGCGCTGACCAGGTCATCGACTACACCGAACGGGACTTTACGGACGGCGCGGGGGACTTCGACATCGTCTTCGACGTCATCTGCCGGGCGCCCTTCGGCCGCGTCGTGCGCCTGCTGCGCCCCGGCGGACGGTACGTGCTGGCCAATCCGCACACGGCCCAGCTCATCCGCGGGCTCTGGACCTCGCTGACCGGCGACAAGAAGGTGATCTTCGGCTCGGGCGCCGCCACGGGCGAGCATCTGCGCGCCGTCACGGAGCTCGTCGAAGCCGGCGCGCTCCGACCGGTCATCGACCGCCAGTACCCCCTCGAGCAGATGGCCGAGGCCCACCGGTACGCCGAGACGGAGCAGAAGAAGGGCAACATCGTCATCGTCGTCGAAGGGGAGCAGAGCTCGGACTGACGCGCCGGGTGCGCCGTGCGGCCGGCGGAGTCTCGGGGATCCCGCGCGCCGATGTCGTGTCGTGCTTTCGAGCGCAAGCGATGTGGCCGGTCGCCGCGACGCTGCCGCAGCCTGGTCAGGGCAGTGCCCGCACCGCGACTCCGGGACTGTTCCCGCCGGCGCCCGCATCCGCCGCCTTCTCTTCATGACACGAGCCGCACGTCTCGTCGCCGCGGGTGGAATGATCGCCGGGCAGGCGATCGGCCGTGTGACAGCGTGTGCACGCGGCGTGCTCCCCGCCTGTCTCGTGTGGAATGGCCGGCGTTCCCTTGAGCAGCACCACAGCGACAACGGCAACGAGCGCAACGAGGACGACCACCGTGATGCCGATCCACAGCGTCCTGCGTCGCTTCATGTCGATCATGTCGGTCCTCCATGGTTGGCCGCCACTACCATACACAGCCCCCGGCAAGCAGGCGTCCCCTGACGAGGTGAACGGCGTCCCTCGTGAGGGGGCACTTGCCGCCGGCGCAGTCGAGGATGGGACTCCAGACGTGCAAGTGGACCGGTGAAGTGCCGGACGTGCGCGAGAGGCGATCGGCCGCGGTCCATATCCACGCGACCCCATTGTCCTGAGCGCCGCATTCCGCTCGCGTTCCCCACGAGCGTCGGCCCACCCCACACGAGGCGCCCCCTGAGCTCGAGCTCCATCATGGGCGCCTGCCCGTAGTCGTCGATGAAGAGGGTGATGGTCCCCACGAACGTGTCGTCGCTCGCGTAGGCGAACGGGCAGAGGTGACCGGACCGCTCATGCTGCGACGCGTGCTGCTCGGTGAACCGATCACGTCCGACGCCGCGCGTCGCGTCGCGACCTCGTTCCTCGAACCCCGAGCGACGAGAGGTCGGTGAGCGCCGACCGCGAGTGGACGGGTGGTGGACCGCAGGGAAGTCGAACCCCTGACCTCCGCCGTGCAAGGGCGGGCTGCACGTGGCCGCCGTGGAGCAGGCGCCGCAGACCTTCGAGCACGTCGACCCCGCCACCGTGGGCGGCGAGCAGCGCATCCTCGTCTCCGAGCTGTCGGGCAAGGGCGCGGTGCTGCGCCGCGCCCGCGACATCGGCCTGCAGCTCGAGGGCGACGACCAGCGCGTCGCCGTCGTGCTCAAGCGGCTCAAGGAGCGCGAGCACAGCGGCTACCACTACGAGGCGGCCGACGGTTCGACCTGCTGCTGCGCGACGAGCTGGCGCCGCACGAGCCGCTGTTCCGCCTCGAGAGCTTCCGCGTGATCGTCGAGAAGCGCGAGGGCGGCAAGGCCGACGTGGAGGCGACCATCAAGACCCACGTCGGCGGCGAGCGCATCATCAGCACCGCCGAGGGCAACGGCCCCGTCAACGCCCTCGACACGGCGCTGCGCCAGGCCATCGCCCAGAAGCACCCGCACCTCAGCGACATCGAGCTCGTGAACTACAAGGTGCGCATCCTCGACGAGGACAAGGGCACCGGCGCTGTCACCCGGGTGCTGCTCGACGCCAGCGACGGCGACGACACCTGGGGCAGCATCGGCGTGAGCGAGAACATCATCGAGGCCAGCTGGGAAGCCCTCGTCGACTCGATCGAGTACGGGATGGTGCGGAGCCAGCAGAAGTGAAGCCGGCCGTCGGCCGGCACCGGGACTGACGGGAGGGACGGCATGAGTGCAGATGCGGACAAGGTGCTCGAGGTCATGGCGGAGGCGGGTGAGCCGCTCAACGCCGGCGCGGTCGCGGAGCGGTCCGGCATGGACCGCAAGGCCGTGGACAAGGCGATGGCCGAGCTCAAGAAGGACGGCCGCATCGAGTCGCCGAAGCGCTGCTACTGGGCGCCGAAGGGCTGAGCTCAGCCGGGCCCCGCCCGGCCGCTCACAGCCCCCGGGCGGCGGTGGTCCAGAGCGCTGCGGGGATGGTCGCCGGGCGGCCCTGGACGCCGGCGGCGGTGAGCCTCCGGGAGAGGCTCTGCGTCAGATCGGAGGCAGAGCCCGGCATGATGCGGTTGCCCACGTAAGTGAGGTTCGTCGGGTACGAGACGCCCTCGGCGTCGGTGTACTGACCGATGTCGAAGAACCCTTGGTCCGAGTACGCAGCGAAGCCCAACGCGGCCTTGTACAGCGCGTTGTACAGGCCCACGTTCTCGAGGAACGGGTCCTGGAGCCAGGTGTTGCCGACGAAGCGGATGTCGCCGTAGGTCCGGCAACCGCCCAGGTCGCTCCCGTAAGGCATCAAGTTGCCCGCGCTCGGCAGGCTCGGGTAAGGCAAGGGGTCGTTCGCCTTGGGTGGCGGTCCAAGGTATATGGCGCCGACGGGGTCGTCGAAGGACACGTTGCCGCGCAGCGTGATGTAGCGGCTGCCGCCGTCGGTGTAGAAGGTGTTGCCGCCGGAGATCCCGAGCGAGCCGTCAGCTCGCGCGATGATCCCCTTGCCCGAGGCCACGTTGCCCTCGATCACCAGTCCATCCTTGGCCGAGGTGCCCTGCTGACCGGTGGTGTAGACGGCGCCGCCGTCCCACAGCACCTGGAGGAACCGGTCGATCCGGTTGTCGCGGATCACGCAGTCGCGGTTGGGCGTGGGCCGGCTGAAGGTCCCCCACATCGCTTTGGTCGCGCCCGGTATCCCGGGGTAGCCGCTGGGATCCAGCAGGCCCCACCCCCAGCCCACCGCGATGCCGGACCACGGGACGTTGACGATGGTGTTGCCGGTGATCAGCGAGTGTCGCGTGAAGCCCACGTAGATGCCGGCCGCATCGACGAACTCCACGCCCACCGTGCTGATGAGGTTGTCACGGACGACGTTGTCACGGGTGACCTGGTCGGCACGGGTCGGGTGGGCCTCGACCGGCGAGATGCCTCCGAGCTGCACGGCGGCAGACGAGACGTCGGTGAAGAGATTGTCCTCGACGACACAGTCCTGGCAACCGGTCACCAGGTCCAGGGCGGCGGCGCCGAGGTGCTCGAAGACGTTGCCGCGGAACGTGATGCGGCGCCCGTAGCTGAAGCTGACGTTGCCGGGTGTCCGCACGTCTCCCTGCACGTGGCCGATGATGTTCGGCTGGTAGCCCTCGCCGACGAGGTGGAAGCCGCTCTGGTCCGACACGTAGCCGTTGGGTCCGCTCGGCTGCAGCCACGTGGCGTAGGCGAAGTCCAGACCCTCGAAGCGCAGGTCAGTCACGGGGTGGCCTTGCCTGCCCCGACCGGCTACGAGGGTCTGGCCGAGCGGTAGTTCCGCTTCCGCGGTGTGGAGCAGGTCCTCGCCGGGCCGCGGGATGTAGTAGAGGTAGCCCGCGTCCTGGTCCAGGTACCACTCGCCGGGCTGGTCGAGGAACTGCAGGGCGTTCTCGAACCACGTGACCTGCCAGAAGCTCCAGATGCCCGGCTGGTTCGTGGTGGCGTCGAGGAAGACGTTGGCGTTCTTCCAGGCGGGTTGCTGCATCGTGATCAGGCCGGGCGTCGATCCGGAGGAGGGGGAGACGGAGGCGACGGGGACGCTCATCATCTTCCACTGGGTCTGGAGCACGGCCTCGATGCGGTCGACGTTGGTCCAGGTGGCCGGGTCGCCCCACGCCGGGGGAGTCAGAGCCTGCGCGATGGCGGGGATGAAGGCGATGCCGCTGCCGGCGCCTCCCCCGTTCCACTCGGGGCGAAAGCCGGCAGGCCAGGCGGTCGTCCTCGCACGCGTGGCGCGGACGCCGTCCACGTAGAGCTGCCGGGACTCGACCTGCCCGACCTGCGCGCGCCAGACGCCGTCCCGCCAGGGCGACCAGGCGCCGTTGGGTACCTCCATCGAGGCGCTGAGCACGGGATGCTCGCCGGGCGCGGCGCGGTACACCACCTCGTGGCCGCCGCGGCCCGAATCCTGCGGTTCGAGGACGAGGGGACGGCTGAGCCTGTAGTGCCCGCCGCGCACGAAGACGGTGATGTCATGAGAGTGGCGCACGCCGGCGGGCAGGGCGCGCACCGCGTCGCGCGCCCGCTGCAGGGTGGCGAAAGGCTTGCCCGCCGTGCCGGGCCAGGCATCGCTTCCACCCGGCGCCACCCAGAAGGAGGTGGGCGAGTGTGCCGCGCGGCCGGCGGCGGGGCCGGCCGACGCGCTCGAGGCGGCGGCCGCGAGGACGGCTGCGCCCAGCGCGATGACGCAGATGCAGCGTCGCGTCCAGCTTGGTGTGGTTCGCCGCACAGGCCTCCCCTCGGTCTCTTCGTCTATCGGACGGCCGGGGCGAGAACTTGAGGCTGCGGCGCAACCGGCCATGGCGGCGCCATCCCGCCTCGCCGAGAACGTCTTCTGGGTGCCGCGCGAGGTGCGCTGGGAGCACCTGCAGGCGAACGCGCGTCAGCCCGAGATCGGCAAGCTCATCGACGACGCCATGGTGGCCATCGAGCGCGAGAACCCGCAGCTCAAGGGCGTGCTGAGCAAAGACTACGCCCGCCCGACCATCGACAAGACGCAGCTCGGCGAGCCCATTGACCTCATCGGCGCCATCACGATGGGCGAAGCCGAAAGCCGCTCCAAGGACATCCTCGGGCCCGTCTACGAGTACTTCCTCGGGCGCTTCGCCGGCGCCGAGGGCAAGGGCGGCGGTGAGCTCTACACGGCGCGCTGCGTGGTCAGGCTGCTGGTCGAGATGATCGAGCCGTTCAAGGGCCGCGTCTACGACCCCTGCAGCGGTTCCGGCGGCATGTTCGTGCACAACCCCGAAGCGGCGGCGCGCGACGTGCGCGTCCGCGAGAACCTCGTCCGCTACCTCGAGGAGCAGATCGCGGGCTCCGACTCCTGGCCGCAGCGCCGGCGCGACGAGCTCGTCGGCACGCTGCGCACGAGGCCCGGCCTTGCCCGCCTCCTGCGCGCCTCACCGGGCAGGGCCTCCTGCGCCTCGACCGGGCAGCGGTGAAGCGCGAGGCGCGCCTCGACGGCAAGTGGCTGCTGCGCACCTCGGATGAGACGCTCACGGCCGAGGACCTGGCGCTCGCCTACAAGCAGCTCTACCAGGTCGAACGCGGCTGGCGCGACATGAAGGAGGCGCTCGCCCTGCGCCCCGTCTTCCACCACCGCGAGGACCGCATCCGTGTCCACGTGCAGCTCTGCTGGCTCGCCCTGCTGTTGATCCGTGTCGTTGAGAACGCCACCGGCGAGAGCTGGAGATGCGTGCGCGACGAGCTCGAACGGATGCACCTCGTGACCCTGAAGGCTTCCGAGGGCCGGGTCGCCAAGCGCTCGCTCACGACCCCCGGCCAGCGCCGCATCTTCGCCGCCCTGGAGCTTGCCGAGCCACCGGCCTTCAGCGACTTCGAGGCATCGTCAGCGCCCGACTGAGGCCGCCGCAACCTCAGGCTTGCCGTAGTAACACGACCGCTTGCGCCCGTAACGACTCTTTCCCCTGCTCACGAGCGCTTTCTAGGAACTCCGTGTGCCTCTCATCTCCGGAAGTCCGGCCAGTCGGACCGGACGGGAATGAGGGCCGGCTGGGGATCCGATGCGCCCGGACCAAGGTCCCGGGGAAGGCCCGCAGATGACCGGTCTCGCGAGCACGGAGGTCCTGACTGGACACGAAGAGGACAGAGGCTGTGCGGCCCGTGATCAGCGGCTGCCACTGCCGTGCCGGCGGGCGAAGAGCAGAAGCGAGCCCGGTTCTGGCCAACCCGCTGCGGCGTCGAGCCCTACGAGAAGTCGAGCTGCACGAGATCGCGGTAGACCAGCGCGCTCAGGGCCTCGAGGCTGCCGAAGACCGTGCCGAGGAAGTCGAAATCCTCGGGAATCGTTGCTTCGACTCGGTCGCGCCACTGCTCGAACCAGGCTCGCGCGTCTGGGCTCGGGCTGCCTCTGTCGCTCAAGACGTAGAGCTGAAGGCCCGTCACTTCACGCTCGGTGCCAATGAGCTTCACGCCCACGCCGTCAGGAGGGAGACTATCAAGCACCTGTGCTCGACTGGCAGGCTTCAACTTCCCGATCGACTTCCTCAGATCCTGCACGATCAGGCCCGATGGGCCATCAAGAGCGGGGCGGGCCCGGATGAGGCCGAGCTTGCGGGCGAAGTCGCGGATTTCCTGCAGACTCGACAGACATCGAATCGGCGTCGTGCCGACGAGCCACCCCTTCTCGATCGGGAGCTCCACTCTGAGATCGGCCACCCACATGCCCGGCTTCTCGGGGATTGGGGGCACATGATCATCCCCTTCACTCAGGTGCCCGTAAGCAGGGAATATGTCGCCGGGGTGCCGTACAAGACGCAGCGATTGAGCAGCCGCCGGAAGATGTCCTCGCGCTTGCCCCGCCGGTTGAGCCTGTAGCAGAACTCATCGAGGTAGGCCTGCAGGTGCCTCGCGCTGACCCCATGGAAGACGTCGAGCGTCCAGCGCTTGAAGTTGGAGAGCACGATGTGCGACCAGGGCAGCCACTCGTCGATGTCGGCGCCGGTCGACATGTCGCGGGAAAGGTGAGCGTAGCCGGCGCCTTCGAGGCCCACGTAGCCGGCCCAGCCGTCGGTCTGCACGACGCTGCCGGGGGCGATCGTGGCCTGGGCTGCGGCGCTCAGGCTCTTGGCGCCGGCGTCGGCGGCGACGCGCAGGTGGGCGCATCCGAGGCCGCCGCCCGCGGTGTGCTCCGCGGCCATGGCGACCACGGTCTTGCCGGGCTGACGGCGCCCGCGGCTCTGCGGCGCCGCGTGCCTGCCGCCGACGTAGCCCTCGTCAAGCTCGACGACGCCGCGCAGCATGAGCTCGCCCTCGCGGCGCGCCATAGCCTCGACGATCTTGCGGCGCACAAGCCAGGCGGTCTTGATCCTCACCCCGAGCTGACGGGCCAGCTCGGCCGCCGAGGGCGCCTTCTTCGTGGAGGCGAGCAGCCAGATCGCGAGGAACCACTTGCGCAGATCCGTGCGCGTGCCGGAGAGCACCGTGCCCGCGGTCAGGGAGCTCTGGAAGTGACAGCTGGCGCACTCGTAGAGGCCGCGGCCGTGGAGATACCAGGCCTTCTCGTGCCCGCAGCGGCGACAGGAGAACCCGTGTGGCCAGCGGTGCTCGAAGAGCGCCTGCAGGCAGTCATCCTGCGTGGGGTACATCTGCATGAAGTCGATCAGGGTCTTCGGATGCCGCACCATCTCCGCCTCCTTGTGGGTCACTACCCAAGAGGCTACAGGGGGCACCGGACGGAAGGGGATGATCATGTGGGGGCAAAGCATGGAGGTAGCCGTACTTCTGTGCGCGGATGCTGGCGAGATCCTCGTCCGGGAAGGCATCCGCCCCGACCACGGGCGCGACGTGGAACCAAGGCTTCTTGGGGACAGCCTCGTCGAGATCGCACGTTTGGGTGGTGATGATGCCCAGTGGCGGACCATCTCCCGGGTCCAGTGCGATGAGAGGATCTTGCTCGCCGCGCGCGGCGACATCCACCGTCACGTCCCACACAGGGTGGGCCGTGTTTGCCCAGTAGAAGAACGGCGGGTCTCTCACGAGATCGCCTTGTTCGAACCGCGAAGCGGCATCCCTTACGGCCTCCGGCCATGGGTCTGGCAGTCCTCTATCGATCACGATTCGGAACGCGCGAACTGCGATGAGGCCGCGTCGTGGCTTTGGGCCGGCGGGCGGAGGGCTGACCGACAAGCGGCGTGTGCTCCGCCTCGGCTCCAATGACTTCGACACTCGAAGAACCGGCCGCGATTGCGGACGGCAGCATCATGCCGACCTGAGCCTCGACGGCCTCCATCTTCCCGCTGATCATCAAGTCGACCGGACTTGGAGCGCCTGCTTGGAACCACTCAGATGCCGCGTCAGCGCCACGCTGCCTTGTCACTGCGCGAACCAGCGCAAGAAGCCTCTTCAGCTTCCTAAGCGTCGACGGGCGTGCTGTCCTTTGATTCCGTTTCCAGTCATAGAAGGTCTGCTCACTGATGCCCGTGATCGACTCCATCTGGCTCCACGTAACCGCCAGCATGAGTCTGACCTCTTCAGCTTCATCGACGTTGGTTTGAGACCGGGTGTCCTGCTCAACGCCGGCTGCCTCGTCTTGCCCCGCGGCAACGAGGACTCTGAGTCGGCGTCTCACCGCCGCAGACAAGACAGATTCAAGGTCGAACCCCAGCTCATTCGTTGACCAAGACTCCGGCATCAGCCTCCATGCCATTCCCGACAAGGTTGCCGCAGGGACTTCCCAGCCGCGGGCGACATCGGCGACATCGCTGTCGGCAATCACGAAAGTGACTTTCGTCGAATGCGCCGCGGGACGACACATCTGCACGAACCCCAGGCCCAGAGTGCCTTCCGACCAGTATTTTGGCGTCGTGACTGCCTGCGCGCTGCTGGCCCTCTTCCACCAATCTGAGTGGAGGCCGAGATGCGAAAGATCCGTCGACGTTTCCGGCACAAGCAGCAGGCAGGTGGAGCGCTTCTCAATGGGCTGCTGCATCGCTCGCCCCAAAGAGATCGAAAAGCTTCTCTGTGATCGACTGCTGGAAGACCTGGAGCGCGAAGGTGTGAAATGCATCTGCGGCCACGAGCACATCGGTGGCATCGAAGAGACGGACTCCCTCTCTGAAGACATCGGTGTCGAGTACGAACAACTGTCGACCTGGCCGCCCTTCGTCCGGGACGAAGCCCTGCCGAACGACGCAGCCGAATTCCTCACTGGGTCGCAGCTCGAATTGCTGTTGAGCCTTCGTGACAGCCGCACCCAGCGTGGGATGCATTGCCATGCCGAGGAGCGAAGGATCGACGTACCCCACCCAGTCACGCGGCGCTGCGACTTCTGGCTCGTCAATCTGGTCGACATATCGGAGCCCCAAACGCCGCTCCGTCTCCGGGGCCAGAACGACCTCCGCCGCCGCAAGCACCTCTGCCAGACGAGCTCGAAAGCCCTTCCATGACGAGTAGGCGCCCGTGGTCTCAAGGGAAACGAAGTCAGGCATGAGCGAGACGAGCCAAGGCTCTTCCCGCCCCTTGAGTCTCCAGCCATTGAGCGCTGGTCCCGCGGGCAGAGTCCTGAAGGCTCCGGACTCACCATCGACTTCCACTGCCAGCGATCTGACGTCAGCCTTCTCCGGACGGCCGTAGTGGCCCGTGCTGCCACCTAGCTCCTCGTGGAAATGGAGAGCGGTCTTGCCGTCTCCAACGGCCGCCTTCGTTTCGAAGCGAATCTGACACACGACGAGAGCCAGCGGGGGCTTGGGCAGCTGGCCGTGCACTGGGGGTGGAAGCTCGAGGTTCAAGGATGACCCTCCGTGGGAGTAATTGAACCGTAGTTGAAGTCTACTCTCTGCGCAAGGCTCCGTCAACGAGAGCCCCGGGACGATCCTGCCAGGTCAGGCCAGTAGAGGTCGTGCGATTCTCACTTCGCCCTGGTGCACGCCCAGTGCAACACCTCCAGCGCAACCGCCCACCAGTCGCGATCCGCCGGTAACTCGCGAATGAAAGGCCCCAGAGTCGGCTGGCGGCAGATTGACGTCGCCGAATGCAGGACCTGGCTGAGCGGGCCCGCCGACGCCGCGCCTGGCAGCATCTTGGTGCCCACCGACACAGGAAAAGGTGATGCTCGGCCCCTGCGGCGGCTACCTGGAGATTGTCACGCGAACAGCCGGTTCGGCGGCGAGCTGTGTGGCGTCGTGAGATTGCGTGACCCCGCCAGCGCTTCAGTCGCCGACGATGACGCCCTGTGTCGTCGGTCTCCTCGGCAAGCGGCGGAAAGCGGCGCCCGCGTCGGCATCTCGTCGGCGGCTGAGGCACTGCCGTTCGTTTGCCGAATGTTTGCACGAGGCCATTTCGGCGGGTCTTCCGCCACTCTCAGAGCGCACAAAACCCCTGCATCTGAGCGCAAGAAGGCTGGTGGACCGCAGGGGAGTCGAACCCCTGACCTCCGCCGTGCAAAGGCGGCGCTCTCCCAACTGAGCTAGCGGCCCACGAGGGGGACAAGTATAGCGCGTGAGGCCGCGTGATTCCGTCCGTTCGTGATGCTCGGCGTCGCGTCGCTGGTCGGTGTGACGCGCTTGCCGAAGCAGGCCTTGGGATGAGGCGCCGAGTCAGCCGGCGCCGCGCGGCCGGTACCCCATGATCGCCTTGACCTCGAGGAACTCCTCAAAGCCGAAACGGCCCCACTCGCGGCCGTTGCCCGACTGCTTGTAGCCGCCGAAGGGGGCGCGACCGTCGGTGGGCGCCCCGTTCAGGTGCACCATGCCGGTGCGCAGGCGGCCCGCCACGCGGCGGGCGCGCTCAAGGTCGGCCGACTGCACGTAGCCGGAGAGGCCGTAGTCGGTAGCGTTGGCCAGCTCCACGGCGTGGTCCTCGTCGCGGAACGGCATCATGCAGAGCACCGGGCCGAAGATCTCCTCGCGGAAGATCCGCATCTGCGGCGAGACGTCGGCGAACACCGTGGGGCGCACGTAGAAGCCCTTTTCGAGGCCGGCGGGGCGATCCGGGCCCCCGGCGATCAGCCGGGCGCCCTCGGCCGAACCGGCCACGATGTGCTCGCGCACGGTGTCGTACCGCTTGCGGCCGGCCACCGGGCCCATGAAGGTGGCGGGGTCGCGCGGGTCGCCGACGACGACGGAGTCGGCGGCGCGGGCCGCGACCTCCAGCGCGCGCTCGTACACGGCCTCGGCGACGAGCATCCGCGTGGGCGCGTTGCACGACTGGCCGGAGTTGTGCATGCAGCCCAGCACGCCGCGCCCGACCACCTTGTCCACGTCGACGTCCTCGAACACGATGCCGGCGGACTTGCCGCCAAGCTCCTGTGAGACCCGCTTGATCGAGCCGGCGGCCGTGCGCGCCACCTGGGCGCCGACCTCCGTGGACCCCGTGAAGGAGACCATGTCGACAAGTGGGTGACCGGCCAGCGAATCGCCCAAAGATGCACCCGATCCGTTCACCATGTTGAACACGCCGGCCGGCACGCCGGCTTCTTCGACGGCCTCCGCGAAGAGCAACGCCGAGAGCGGGGCGAGCCGGCTCGGCTTGAGGACCACGGTGCAGCCGGCGGCCAGCGCCGGCGCCACCTTGGCCGTCACCTGGTTCATGGGCCAGTTCCACGGCGCGAGCAGGGCGCAGACCCCCACGGGCTCCCGCACGATGCGAGTGGTGCCCCAGTCCTCCTCCAGGGGATAGTCTGCAAGCTCCTTGGCAGCCGTGCGCAAGTGCGTCACGCCGGACATCACCTGCCCGCCTTCGGCCAGGCCGCGCGGGATGCCGACCTCGGTCGTCATCGCGGCCGCTATCTGGGGGATCCGCCGCTGGTATGCCTCGAGCACGCGCCGGAGGATCTCGAGGCGCTCCTCCCGGCTCGTGCGGCTGTAGGTCGCGAAGGCACGGTGGGCAGCGCGCACCGCCGCGTCCACGTCGGCAGGCGTCGCGGCGGCCACCCGCGCCACCTCCTCTTCCGTCGCGGGGTCGATGACGGCGAAGCCGTCAGACGGGTCAACAGGTTCGGTCCAGCGCCCGTCGATGTAGAACTTCGCTTCGTTGCCCATCTGTCGGCCTCCTCAGGTCGTTCACGGCGCGAGACTGAGCCCCGCCGCGCGTTTGTCCGCAGGGGATGATACTCGGGACAGCGCGCGGATGAGAGCTCGGCGGGGCGGAGTGGGCGCCGGCTATACCCGGCCGTCGGCGGCGCCGGATACTCGTAGACCCAGCCGGGAGCCCAGCGCATCACGCCGGTGGCGATCCCCATGAGCGAATCTGGCGGCAGCGTCACCGGGCAGTCGCTGGGCGAAGCCACGACCACCTTGTTATCGAAGAAGCTCTTCATGGGGTACTCGTCGTCGGCCCTCGGCTGACCGAGGTACGGGACCTGCAGGTAGGTGTAGTAGTCGTCCTTGAGGTACCAGTACGGGTCTGGGACGGCGGTCATGCCGAGCCAGGCGACGCACCCGAGGGTCGGACAACGGGGTCAGACCAGCCCTATTTGCCGGAGCTTCAACTCCATGTAGCCGATGTCGTGAGTCTCATCGGACGCTACCATGGCCGACGAGCACGCATCTCCACCGCGTGGAGACCGCACTCAACTACTGCAGCTGTTGCCGAAACGGCTGACAGGCGGGCTGCCTGGACAACTGCAGTCGAGGATACTATAGTTACCAATTAGAATCATATGTTGGCAATTGGGAATGGACGTTTCACCTATGCGCCCGATCGGCATACAGCGAAGCGCCTTGCGCTATCCGCTGGACGAGATCCTCGGCTCGGCAGCTCGTGTGCGACTCATTCGAGTCTTGGTGCACGACGTCGAGTCGCCGCTGGGCGTCGCCGATGCCGCCAGATTCGCGGGTCTCACTCCTGCAGGAGCGCGTAAGGCTCTGGAACGACTCGAGGAGTCCGGCCTCGTCGCACGCGTCGGCAGTGGCCGCGCGCAGAAGTGGGGTCTGAAGCAGCACCAATCGATCGTCCAAGCCCTTCGTCACCTGTTCGCTGAGGAGCAGCAGCGCTACCAGGAGCTGGTCGCGCGTCTGCAAAGTGCGGTAGCTCTGCCCGAGATCCGCGCTGCCTGGATGGAGCGCCTTCCGCTCGGCATGACAGGGCCGGTGGACATCAGCGCGGTGGCGAAAGGCGATGCGATCCCGTGGATCCACGAGGAGTTGCGGTCTCGGCTGATCGAGCTCGAGAGAGAGCTCGATCTGATTATCGAAGTGGCTGTGTTCACTCGCGCCGACGCCCCCACGCCGGGGCCGGACGCTGTGTTCTTGTGGGGGACCGACGCAAGCTACAGGTCAGGGGTCCGCCGACAGCCCCAGACGCATGCCGAGGCGGACCAGCGCGCGCTGCTGATGGCCGCAAGCGCTGCGGAGTTGATCAGATCCGACCCCTCCCTCATCAAGCGCGCAGTGCAGCACTTGGATCGTCTCCTTCACGTGGGCCAGGGCACTGCCGGCGGCGACATCGCCGAATGGAGGCAGTTGCTGCAGGCCTACTCGCCGGAACGAGTGAGGGACCTCCTTGTCTCGACGAGCTCTCGAGCCCAGCGACTGCGGCAGAGCTCTCCGTTCTTCGCCGTGCTCACGCCGGGCGAACGCGATCGAGTGATGGCCGAGATCGAACAGCAGCCATGAGACGCGATCAGCTTGAGCATGCGATTCGTGCCGCGTGCGACGTCTCGGGCGACACGGAGCTCCTGGTATTCGGCTCGCAGGCTATCTTGGGGAGTCATCCGCTCGCGCCGGAGAGCCTCAGAGCGTCAATCGAGGTGGACACACAGCCCAAGAACTTCCCAGAGAGCACCGATCTGATCGATGGCGCGCTCGGTGAGCTCTCGCTGTTCCACCAGACCCATGGTTTCTACGTGCACGGCGTGTTGATCGAAGCCGCCGTTCTCCCTGAGGGATGGGATCAGCGCACCGTTGCGGTGTGTGATCTGCAGGGGACCAGGGGCAACACCGGATACTGCTTGGAGGCTCACGATCTTGCAGCCAGCAAGCTCGTCGCCGGTCGTGAGAAGGATCGAGTCTTCGTAGCCACTCTTCTCTTGGAGGGGCTGATCGACGGCGAGATCCTGCTCGAACGGGTCGCAGGGCTCCCTGTGGAACCCGAGCGCAGAGACTCGCTCTCACGGTGGGTTCGAGCCACGATGGAGGATGTTGGATAGGCGGCTGGTGGCCGCAGTGCGCGGCACACCACTGCCGCCTACGTCCTGCCCTGCGCGGCGCGGTGACGCCGCCGCCAGCGTCTAGCCATCACGATCGCCAGAACTACCACCGCGATGATCACGATGGCGGCGATCACCGGCACGAGAAGCGCCAGCACCGTCACGATCGCGGCGCCGATGTCCTCCAGGGTCGAGACCACCGGCGCCCCGGTGCCGGCCGTCGAGGCGTTCACCACCGGGCGCGCCGTCGCCTTCACGGCGTGCACGCTGCCGGCGATGAGCACACCGGCCACGAGCAGCACCACCGGGCTGACCGAGCCGTGCCCCGAAGAGGACACGGCGAGCAGCCCGCCGGCCGCCGGCCGCACCACGGTCTGGATCACGTCGTTGACGTGGTCCACGGCGGGCACCTTGTCGGCGACCACCTCGACGATCAGCAGCACCGCGATGATGGCGATGACCCACCACGAGCCCAGCACGTCGTAGGGCTCGTAGAGATGAAGCCAGCCGAGGCGCTCGGCCAGAGCCACCGCGAGCAGCGGGATGTAGGCGTTGACGCCGGCGGGCGCCGCCAGAGTGAGGCCGGAGAGGATATCCAAAGCTCGTCTCCCAGACGCGTCGTGATCGAGGTGGCCGCCGTGCGGCCGGCGGGGCTGCGGGCGTCAGGGGCGGGCGCGCTTCCCCGCGCCCGCGGCCTCGCGCGGGTCAGGCGCGAGGACCGGGCGCATCGCTCGTGCGGGGCGGGCGCGCTTACCCGCGCGCCCGCCCCGCACGAGCATTCGTTCAGGCAGGCCCGCCCGCCGGCTTGTTGAGCTCCGCGAGGCGCGCCTCGACCTCCGCGTCCTCGGCCAGATCGTCGAGGCCCTCGAACTGCGCGTCCAGGGACGACGCCGCCAGCTCGGCCTGGCCGGCGACCCTGGCTTCCTCGCGCCGGACCTTGTCCTCGAAACGGCTGATCTCGCCGGTCGGATCGTTCATGTCGACGCTCTTCAAGGCGTCGTGCACCTTCGACTGCGCGTCCGCCATCTTCGCCCGCGCCACGAGCTCGTCGCGCTTCGTCTTCAGCTCCTCGAGCTTGGCGGCCATCGAGTTGAGGCCGCTCTTCAGCTTGTCGACGACCGCCGACTGCTGGGCGATCGAGGAGCTCAGATCCTTGCTCTGGCCCTCGAAGTCGATCTGCCGCTTGAGAGCGATGCGCGCCAGGTTCTCGAAGCGGTCGGCTTCGGCGGTGCTGCCGGCGGCGCGCAGCTCCCTGGCCTTGGCTGCCGCGGCGGCGGCCTTGTTGCCCCAGTCGGTCGCGGCCTCTACCGCTTCCCGCTGATCGGACTCCATCATGCGCAGGTTGCCGATGCTCAGCGCCACGGCCTCCTCCGCCTCGGAGATGCTGCTTGTGTAGTCGCGGACCATCTGGTCGAGCATCTTCTCGGGGTCCTCAGCGGAGTCGATGAGCGAGTTGATGTTGGCGCGCGCGAGCTGGGTGATGCGGCCGAGGATGGATTGCTGTGCCATGGGTGAGCCTCCTTGAAGCGTGATTGGACCTGACTAGAAACGCCCGCCGCCGCCGCGGCGCATGCGCGTACCTCCGCCTCCGAAGCTCGGCGGAGAGAAACCGCCGCCTCCGCCGCGGCGACCTCCGCCGCCACCTCCGCCGCCACCCCCGCCTCCGCCTCCGCGGCGCCCTCCCGACGAGCCGCCGCCCCCACGGGACATCGTGCTCGCGAGGATGCCGCCGAGGACCGCACCGCCCAGGCCGCCGCCGCCCATGCTCGGCATTCCTTGCGTGCCGAGGGCCTCCTCGGTCTGTCCGCGCGCCTCGGTGAAGGCGCGGACAGCGAGCTCCTGAGCCTGGGCGGCGTGCTGCCCCGCGGTCACGGGGTCGGAGCCGCCGAGGGCCACGGCCTGATCCAGTTCGCGCTGCGCCTCGGCGAGGAGCGCGCGAGGGCCGCTCTTCACGACGCCGCGGTGCGTCGTGATGTAGTCGGTGGCGGAGGCGACCTCGGAGCGCGCCGCGATCAGCGTACGCGCCAGCGACTCCGCGGCCTTGGCACGCTGGGCCTGCTCGTCGCGGACCTGCTGCAGCGCCTGTTCGAGCGCGTCGTCGGCGTTCCTGAGGCGGCCGAGCGCCGCCAGCGGGTCGCGGCCGCCCTCGGGGGCGGCCGCCTCGACCGCGGCCGTCAGCGCTGCCTCGGCGGTGGCCACGAACGGCTGCAACTGGGCGCCGGCGCTGGCCCTCGCCTCGACGATATCGCGGCGCGTCTCGGCGACCGCCTCGCCGATGAGGCCCTGCGCTCCCGCGAGATCCCGGCGCAGCCGCTCGACGGAGTCGATGAGCTGCTGCGCCTGGCCGGCGGCCTCCTCGGCCACCATCGTCTCGACGGCCGCCTCGCCGCGGCGCCCCGCGGCGAGATCGTCGCGGCCCGCCCTGACGTGCTCGCGAGCGAAGCCCATGCGGGACGCCGCCTCGGTCGGGGCGGCCGCGACCGGCGCCAGCGCCGCGGCCGCGTACTCCTTCGCCAGCTCGGCGAGCGCCCGCTCCGCCTGCGGCCGGCGGGCCTCGAGCTCAGTGAGCTGCTGCTCCAGCTTCGCGAGGATCTCGGGCGCGTTGCGCTCGAGATCGCGGAGCTTGTCGAAACGTTCCGCCTGCGCGTCAAGCGTCGCGTTGGCTGTGAACGTATGCTGCAGGATCGCGGTCAGAAGCTCGCGTTGCGCTGCGTCTCCGGCGGCGGTCTCGAGCTCCTTGCGCAGCCTGAAGGCCTCGTCGAGCTCCCGCTGCGCCCCCGCGAGCGCCGTGCTGAACGGCGCCGCCAGCTCCTCCCCGAACTCGGCGACGGCGAAGCCCAGCTCCTGGGTGCTGGTCTTCACGGCGTCGTCGGTCTCCACGAGCTCGGCGTTGGCCTGACGGCGCAGCTCCTCGAGCGGCGCGACGGCCGCGCCGGTCGCGCCCTGCGCCGCCCCACCGGTCGCCGCGCGTGAGCGCGCCCGCCTCACCAGCATCCAGATCACCAGCGCCACGACCACAAGGATCACAAGCAGCAGAACCGCCCCAACAAGGGCTGATGATGAGGAGGATCCGCCTCCCGACGGCTGGGAGGCCGGCGCCGGTTCGTAGGCCGGCCCCGGCTGGATGGCCGGCGTGGTGACGGCCTCGCCGCGGAGCGCCTGGCCCAGGCCGCCGGCGGCGCCGATCGCCGCGCCGGCCCAATCGTTCTCGGACAGCGCCGGCTCCACCGCCAGCGTCATGACGTTGTCCAGCTCGTCCTGCGCCAGCGGGAAGTCCTGGTCCACCGAGTAGGCGTAGGCGCGATCCCCCGCGGCCACGGCGAGGAGCACGTCGCGCAGACCGAGGTCGCTGGTCGTCGCGGTCTGGTCTGCCCAGTCCTGCGCGCTGAGACCCGAGAAGGAGTCGACGTACGCGACCCAGAGCTGCACGCGTTCGGTGTCTTGCAGGGTCTGGAGCGCCGCCTGCACCTCGGCCTGCCTGTCGCCCAGCACTCCCGCGCGGTCCTCGAGCTGCGTGGCCATGCGGAAGGGCTGCTCGGCCGCGGCACGCGCGGGCAGCAGGAGCAAGCCGACGAGCGCCACCACGACCGCGGCCAGACGAAGCAGACGGCCGCGCTCGAGGGCGAACCCGGAGGCCGGGCGGTGAAGCGTCTGCACCGGGCGCTGCGGCGAGCGCAGTCTGGGCATCGCGGACTCCTCCTTGCGCGACCGAATCGAAGACCTCGGCGCCTGCCGGATCACGAGGTCGACCCCGCCTGCACGTCGACATCCTCAGCCCCCGCGGCAGGCGCTCCGATGCGCGCATGATACACCCGCGCTGCGACGTTTCGCTGCCGAAGCCGAAGGTGCGGCGACGAGATCCGCGCCGCGGCCGCGTCAAGCCCCGTCTACCCCAACGCCCACAGGAAGAGCGCCGCGGGCACAAGCACGTACCGCTCGTGCCACTCGAGGGCGTCGCGTGTCACCATGAAGCAGGGTCGGCCGGGGAAGGCCTTCGGCAGGGCCGCCGCCTTGCGTCGGTCGGGCGAGCGCTGGTAGGCGACCTCCACCGCCACCGCCTGCCGGCGCGATCCGCAGACGAAGTCGATCTCACCGCCACCGCTGGTGCCCCATACGTGGAGCGCTGATGGGTCGTTGAATGCATCCGCCGGCTCATCACGGGGCGTGACGGCCCGCAGGAGCGCGAGTGCGACCAGGTTCTCGACCACCGCCGCGGGGTTCGCAGCGAGGCCGGGCGCACCCGAGAGCGCGAGTGTGTGCAGGAGTGGATCGGCGAAGTAGAGCTTCTTGTCGCGGCTCAGATCGGAACTGCCGCTGTCCGGCCGCCAGAAGTAGAGCACCAGCACCTGGTAGCACTCTGTGAGGAGCTCGATGTACGAGCGCATCGTCTGCGGCTGCGGGCTCGACCTGCCCGAACCACGCCCGAGCGGCACGTCCATGTCTCGAGCCAGAGCCGGCCAGCTCGTCTTGGCGCCGAGAGAGCGCAGCACACGCTCGAGGAGCGCCCTGGTCGCCGCGGCGCTCGCGCCGCGGCGTAACGTCTCTCCGGCCACCGAGTCTCCCACGACGCGCACGACCCGGGTACTCGGCGCGAGCGCCCCGGAGGCTGCCTCGGCGATGGCGGCGGGAAGCCCTCCGAAACGCACGTAGAGCCGCATGAGGTCGTCGAGCCGCGGCAGATGGAGGCGCGTGTCGCGAAGCAGTGCCTCGCCGTCGGGAGTAGCCAGCTCATCGAGCGTGAGGCCCGGTGCGGCGGGAACCAGCGGGTCCACCGCGGCGGCGAAGTCGGCGAAGGATCGCGGCGCCACGAAGTGGTCCGCGCCGCGCCCGCGCCTCCCTGGGAGTCGTTCTTTGACGCCACGCCGCAGATCTACGGCAGACGAGCCCATGCACACGACGACGTCATCGCGCGTGAGGCCGATGTCGAACAGGTGCTTGACGGCGAACTGCCACTTGGGCACAGACGTGACCTCGTCGAGAAGGAGCAGCCGCGCGCCCTGCGAGCGCGAAAGGTCGCAAGCCCTGACGATGGTGTCGGCGGCCTCACCGTGCGACTGACCGTCGATCGCATCCAGCGAAAGGTAGACGGTACTCCGCGGATGAAGCCCCTCGGCGATGGCCCGCTGCGCCAGGAGCTTGAGCTCGGTCGACTTGCCCACCTGCCTCGGGCCACGCATGACGTGAGTGCCCGCCTCATCCAACGCGATGCGGTCGACCACCTGCGTGGGCAAACGGACCGGCTGCAGGGAGAGCGCGCGAAGATGACCGTCCCAGGCCTCCCAGCCACCTGGGTCGGCCCACCACGGGTTCTGCGCCACGATGAGGCGATCACTCAGCATGCCCACGATAATAGCCCCGCCTACTGGTAGTTGTCTACAGATAATAGGGGGGTTATAACAGCAGCGAGCCCACACCGTCTCCCTCGATGAACGGGCTCGGGAGAGCCCAAGGCTCCTGCTTCACCGAGGCGCGCCTTGAAGGAGCACTTGGTATGACATATCATCATACTTGGAGGTGACCCATGGGACGCGCGAAGATCGCCATCACGATTGATGAGCAGACGCTCGGCGCGATCGACAGGCTGGTGTCCGAGCGCCGCTTTCCGAACCGCAGCCAAGCCATCCAGGCAGCACTCGACGAAAAGCTGTCGCGACTGTCGCACAGCCGCTTGGCCCGGGAGTGCGCGAAGCTCGACCTGGGCCTGGAGCAGGCCCTGGCCGAGGAAGGCGTGGATGGAGAGCTGACCGAGTGGCCGGAATACTGAGGGGCGAGGTCCGTTGGGCCGATCTGGACCCGGCTCGCGGGCACGCGCAGTCGGGCCGGCGGCCCGTCCTCATCCTGAGCGCCGACGTCTTCAACGAGCGCTCGGGCACGGTGATCGCGGTCGCCCTGACGAGTCAGCCCCAGCGAGCCGGCTTCCCGCTCACGCTGGAGCTGAGCGCCACGCGGCTCCCCAAGCCCTCGTGGATCAAGATCAGCCGGATCCGCACGCTGTCGGTGCGGCGTATCGGCCGCAGGCTCGGGACGGTCTCGCCCGAGGAGATGGCGCAGGTCATCGAGGGGCTGAACGAGATCATGGGGGCCTGACGGGCCGGCCGTGCTGAGGTAGACCCACCGCGGCATGCCGTAGGATGGGGCGCGGCACGTCCCGACCGCTCACCTCGACGATGGAGACCGGCACGTCCTCACCACCCACACGATCCGCCAACTCGCCGAGCAGGCAGGCCGCTCGCGGCCGCGACCTCGGCGTCGTCGCGCTCGTCGTCCTCGGGCCGATCTGGGGCTACGGCTGGGTGGCCACCAAGGTCGCGCTCGGGTACTCGCAGCCGCTGACCTTCGCGGCGCTGCGCGTCGTGCTCACCGTGCTCTGCCTGTTCCTCATGCTGATCGCGACGCGGCGCTCGCTGCGCCCGCCGCCGCTCGGTTACACCACGGTCATCGGCCTGTTGCAGACCACGGCCTTCGTCGGCCTCGTCATGGTGGCGCTGCACAGCGGCGGCGCCGGCAAGGTCGCGGTGCTCTGTTACACCATGCCGTTCTGGCTGCTGCTGCTGGCCTGGGCGTTTCTCGGCGAGCGTCTGCACGGCGTGCAGTGGCTCGCCGTGATCCTGTCGCTCCTCGGGCTCGTGCTGGTGGTCGCTCCGTGGCAGCTCCACGACGTGACGAGCAGCGTGCTGACGATAGCGGGCGGCTTCGCGTGGGCGGCGAGCGCCCTCGTCGTCAAGCTCATGCAGCGCAAGCACCACGTGGACGTGATCTCGCTCACCACCTGGCAGATGTCCATCGGCGCACTGCCGCTGGTCCTCATCGCCGCGCTCACGTACAGCGGCGGGCCCGAGTGGACGACGGTCTTCATCTGGGGACTCGCCTACACCGTGATCTTCGCCAACGCGGTGGCCTGGGTGCTGTGGCTGTACGCCTTGCGCACACTCTCGGCCGGCGCCGCCGGGCTCGGCACGCTGGCCATCCCCGTGGTCGGCGTGGTGGCCGCCTGGCTGCAGCTCGGCGAGCGACCGACCGCCGTCGAAGCCGTGGGAATGGCGCTCATCGTCGGGGCGCTCGCGGTCCTCTCGGCGCGAGGGCTCGCGGCCGGGCGGCGCCGGCCGTCCCCGGCCGATGAGGAGCCGGTGGTGCAGCCGGTCACGGACTGACCGCCGGATGCGCCCCGCCCAGGTCAGCGGCTGAGAAACACCTCGAGCGGCACGCCGCCGGACCCCACCAAGGTCGAGTCACGAGGTGAGTAGAGACGATCGAACGCCGCCATGCCGGCCGCGTCGTCCTTGCGCGGCCGGCCGCTCTTGACCTCGATGGCGCTCAGGGCGCGCTGAGCCTCGACGACGTAGTCCACATCGAGGTCGCCCTGCCGCCAGTAGTACAGCGCCTGCGCGCTGTCGGCGGCCGCCGCCGCGAGATGTGCTCCCACCGCGGTCTCGACGAGACGTCCCCAGTGTTCCGTGTCGGCGCGCGCCTCGTCCATCGTCAGCCCCTTGACCGCACTCTGCAGCGCCGTGTTCAGCACCAGCAGCTTGGGTGACGAACCCCGTCTGCGCACGACACGGCCGGAGTACTTCTGGAGGCCCACGACCAGCCACGCGTCGGCCAGACGCCTGAGGTACTCGGCCAGCGTCGTCGTGTTGCCGGCGTCCTGGAGCTGGCCCACAAGCTTGGTGTAGCTGACGATCTGGCCCGAGTAGTCGCAGGCGAGGTAGAACAGATGGCGCAGCAGCGCCGGCTTGTCGATGCGCCCGAGCGAGAGCACGTCGCGCGACACCGTCGGCTCGATGATCGCGTCGAGCACGTACCTGCGCCAGCGGGGGAAGTCCGCCACCAGCGGCGCCGCGCCCGGGTACCCGCCGTAGAACACGTAGGTCTCGAGGTCCCAGCCGAAGGCCACCCGACACTCCGGGTAGCTCCAATGCGTCGCCGGCAGCGTCTCGAAGCGCCCCGTCAGCGACTCCTCGAGCCGCTGATGGACCAGCAGCGGTGAGGATCCGAGCAGCACGACGCGGAGAGCCCGTGCCTCTCGGGTATCGCGGTCCCAGTTCGCCTTGACGCGCTCTGCCCAGCCGGAGACCCTATGGACCTCGTCGAGGCAGAGCACCGCCGGTTCGGCGGCTGCGGACACCGCCCGCGCAACCTGCCACTGCTCGTCGATCCAGACTGCGGAGGGAAGCAGCGGCTCGTCGCCGCTGGCGTAGTGGAAGGGCACGCCGGCGGCCTCCAGGTGGAAGCGTGCCTGCAGCACCGCCGTCGTCTTGCCTGCTTGCCGCGGACCGACGACGGCTTGAATGAAGCGGCGCGGTTCGTCAAGCCGTCCCAGAAGACGTGCCACCAGTGGCCGTTCGAACACCTCTGTTTGCAAGGAGGACATCATTTACTCATCGCTCTGAGCTAATCAACTCACTGAACTGAGTAAAGTCAAGGCCGGCGCAGGCCGTCGGGCGCCGCGCCGGCCACTCGCCGACGCCGAGCCGCCCCTCCCGCTACAATGGCGGAGCGGCCACACGAGCAAGGAGACCACCTTTGACCAAGCCAGGCGCCCGCTCCAGGCGCTCCCTCAAGAAGATCGCCCTCTGGACCATCGTCGGGCTCATCGCCCTGTTCGTGCTCATCCAGTTCGTCCCCTACGGTCGCGACCACACCGACAAGCCCGCGACGAAGCCTTTCAAGTGGACCTCTCCGCAGGCGGAAGCCATCGCCAGGGGATCGTGCTACGACTGCCACAGCAACGAGACCAGGTGGTGGTGGGCGGTGAAGCTCGCGCCGTTCTCGTGGCTCGCCCAGCACGACATCGACGGGGCCCGCGAGGTCTTCAGCTTCTCCGGCTGGAACGGCGCGCTGACCACCGAGGGACTCCAGAACGCCATCAACGACAACATGCCGCCGCTGCAGTTCACGCTGCTCCATCCGCACGCGAAGCTCAGCGACGCGGAGAAGCAGACGCTCGTACAGGGGTTCCAGGACTCTCTGGCCGCCAACGCAGGCGCCGGCGCACCGACGCCGGCGCCATCGGCCACGAGCTCAGGATCCGACGCGGTCGCGATCATCAACGCGCGCTGCGGCTCGTGCCACTCGCCCGATCCCGCCCTGCAGTACCGCGCCTCCAGCGCCGCGCAGGCGCAGGCCCTCATCGACTCGATGGTGCAGCGGGGCGCCGCAGTGACGGCCGCCGAGGAGCAGACGCTGATCGATCACTACACGCGCTGAGGACCGCCGCGGAAGCGGCGAGCGGCCGCCGAGGCGGCCTCGCTCAGCCCGTCGCCTCGTCCATCGCCACTTCGTAGATATCGGCCGAGACGCGCGTGCCCCAACCCTTGTTCGTGGGAGTCATGGCATCGAGGATGCGATCGGCCTCGAGCACCTGATCGCGGCTCTCGCAGTAGACGCAAAGCGCGACGTTGCCGTTGTGGCGGTCGAAGAGCATCTCGACCCGGCTGGTCACTGCGGCGAGCCGGGGTGGCAGCTCCTGCGTGGTCTCACCTCGTTTGAGAGCGGCGATGCCTTCCTTCAACAGGGCGCCCTCGGCCTCTATCTCATCCATGTCTCCGCCCTCGAAACGGGCGATCCTGACGTACATCGTGATGCCTCCAGAATGCTCAGGTGAAGTACCGCGCGCTGATCGGGATGTCCCCCGATCCGGCGCCGGCCATACCGTCCCCGCGGGCGTGAGCCCGGCTCAGCCGGGGGGCGGCGCCCTGGGCGGCGGCGGAGCCGCAGGCTCCTGCGCCGCCTCCCCGCCCCCGGCCGCACCGGGCGTCGGCGCCGCCTCGAGCCTCGTCAGGTAGTCCTCGTTCTTCGCGGCGATCGCCGAGAGCTCGTCCTGCTCGGCCTGGTGCCGCGGGTACTTCCACAGCACGAGCGCCACGCCAACCAGCGCGGAGACCAGAGCGAAAGAGATCGCCAGCGTCTTGCCGTCCGTGAACGCGTCTCTTGCGGCAGCGACAAGCTGGTCGGCGTCCGCGCCGGGCAGCGTCTCGGCGACGTGGCGAGCGCCGGCGAACGACGACGAGATCTCCGCGGCGGCGGACCGGCCGAGCTTCTGCGCCTGCGCCGCCGGCAGCTGCGCGAAGGCGCGCACGAAGTACTGGGCGTAGGCGATCGTGAGCAGCGTCCCCAGGATCGCCTGGAAGACGGCGCCGCCAAGGTCCTTGGTGAGATCGGCGGAGGCCGAGCCCATGCCGACGCGGCGCACGGGCAGTGAGGCCGTGAGCGAGCGGCTGCTCGGCGTGCCCGCGACGCCGACGCCGCAGCCCAGCAGCGCGTACCCGACGAGCACCCAGACGACGGCTGCGCCCGGCCGCCAGGTGAGCGCGATCGTGACGAAGCCGAGGGCGATCGAGCTCAGCCCTGCGGCCATCGTGAGGCGCGTGCCGATACTCGTGATGAGTCGCGCCGCAACGGGCGCCGAAGCGATCATCGCAATAGCCATCGCCAGCGTCATCGTCGCCGCCTTGAGAGGGTCGAAGCCGAGCACGTTCTGGGTGAACTGCTGCCCGATGAAGACGGCGCCGATGAGGGCGCCGAAGGCGACCAGACCGGCGACGAAGGCGACCCAGAACGTCGGCGCCGCCGCCAGCTTGAAGTCGAAGAGCGGCTCGGGGGTGCGCTTCTCGCGCAGCACGAAGAGCGCGCCGGTCACGGCGGCGGTCACGAGCAGGCCGATCACCGCCGGCTTGATCCCCTGGGGCAGCAGCACCACCATGACCACGAACGAGGAGACGGCGAGCACCGAGAGCACGCCGCCGGGGTGATCCACCTTGCCGCTGTGCTCGCCGGAGCGGCGGGGCACGACGAAGAACGCGAGCCCCAGCACGACGGCTGCCAGTGGCGTGGTGACGAGGAACACCGAGCCCCACCAGAAGTGCTGGAGCAGAAAGCCGCCGACGAGCGGCCCAAACACAGAGGCGCCGGCGCCGATCCCCATCCACAGGGCGACGGCCCGCGTCATGGTCTTGCCCGAGTAGAGCGCCGTGATCAGCGAGAGTGTGGTGGGGTAGATCATGCCGCCGGCGACGCCTGTCGCCATCTGCGCCGTCACGAGTCCCTGCCAGCCGTGCGCCATCGACGAGAGGATCGAGAACGGGATGCAGAGCGCGGCGCCGAGCAGCAGGAGCTTCTTGCGCCCGTAGCGGTCGCCCACCGCGCCGAGGTACAGCACCGTGGCGGCGATGGCGATCTGGTAGGCGTCGGTGATGAAGGTGAGCTGCTGGTTGGAGGCGTTCAGCGCCTGGCCGATGTCGGGCAGAGCGACGTTGCTGATCGAGGTGTTGATGTTGGCGACGATAGCGCCGAGGATCAGCGTGGCGAGGACGAGGCCGGCGCGCGGCGGCCGCCGGTCCGCGGCGGCGGGCACGCCGCCGGCCGTCGCCGGCCCGCAGGTCCGCTGCGCCACGCCCCCCTCCTTCGTCGCCGTCACGTCGCGCACGAGCGTACCCGAGGCGCAGGCGCGGCGAAAGACCCAAGGGGCCGCCAACGGCGAGCCGGGCCGCGGCGCGCAGGTGTACTTCAGCCTGGGGGAGCCGTGCTGAGCAGGTCGCGCAGGTCTCATCCGGGGGCGAGGGACGTAGCCGAAGTGATAGGGTGACCCCCATGGTCACACGAAGATCGGCGCAGAGCATCCTTGCCGAGGTCAGCGCCACGCTGGCCTCGAGCCTCGCCGCGGACGACATCCTGGCCACGGTCGCCCGTCAGATCGGCGAAGCCATGGGCGCCTACTCCTGCGACATCTGGGGCTACGAGCCGGGCGCGCGGCACATGACGTTCATGGCCACCTGGTGCGCCGCCGCAGAGAATCCCTACGGCGAAGCCGTCGGAGACACCGCGGAGCTCGACGACTGGGACAACATGCTGGCCGTCGTCGAGGGCCGGCGGACCGTCGAGCTGCACAGCGACGACCCCGACCTGCCGCCCACAGACCGCGCTTCCTTCGACAAGTGGGGCTTCCGGGCCACGATCGACACGCCGCTCGTCTACGGCGACCGCGTTATCGGTGTGCTCGGCCTCGTGGAGACGCGCGAGCTGAGGCGCTTCACGCCGGCCGAGCACACCCTGTTCGGGCAGCTCGCCGTGCAGGCGGCCATCGCCATCAGCAACGCGCACGCGTTCCGGCGGCTGGCGGAGCAGAACCGCCAGCTCCAGGCCCTGCGCAAGATCGGCGACGCCCTCACCTCCACTCTCGTGTCCGACGAGGCGCTCGGCGTGATGGCGCGCGAGGCCGCCGAGGCGCTGGGCGTGTCACGCTGCATCATCAACGAGTACACGGAGGGCGAAGACCTGCTCACGCCGCTGGTAGTCTACGAGCGCCTGCCGGGAGGCGGCGGCCGCGGCCATGCCGGCCGCCTCCCGGCCCCGCGCCCGTCGGGCCGCCTACTCCTCAGCCGCGGCGCCCACGCGGAGCAGGCCTCAGATCACGAGCTCGACGCAGCCGTGCGCGCAGAGCTCAGCGAGCGCGGCGAGCTCAGCAGCCTCAACGTGCCGCTGGTCTACAAGGATCGGCCTCTGGGCCTCATGCGCCTCATCGAGACGCGCGCGGAGCGCCGCTTCAGCCCCGCCGATATCGAGCTGGCGCGCGGCATCGGCGAGCAGGCCGCGCTCGCCTTTCAGAACACGCGTCTCTACCGCTCATTGCAGGAGCAGGCCGACACCGACGGGCTGACCGGCCTGTGCAACCACCGCCGCTTCCGCGAACGCCTCTACGAGGAGGTCGTGCGGGCGCAACGCTACAACCTGCCGCTCACGCTCCTGATGATCGACATCGACGACTTCAAGGCGTTCAACGACGACTACGGCCAGCTCGTCGGCGACGAGCTGCTGCGCATCGTCGCCAGGCTCCTGCAGGCTGGGCTGCGCCACAGCATCGACCTCGCTGCCCGCTACGGCGGCGAGGAGTTCGCCGTGATGCTGCCCAACACCCCGCCCGAGGACGCCGGCTCGCCGGGCGACCCCGAAGCGTGGCCGGCCGCCGCCGACCTGGTTCGAACCATGGCTCACCGCGGAGGCGCCGGCGCCGTCGCCGGTCGCATCCGCCACGCGGTCGAGGTCACTACCGCCCAGAAGGCCGGAGGCGTGCCACGCACCATCACGGTGAGCATCGGCGTCGCCCTGCTCACCCCCGAGATGTACGACGCCAGCGCCCTCGTGCGGGCCGCCGCCGACGCCCTCTACGAAGCCAAGCACCTTGGCAAGAACATGGTGGTGGTCGCCGGCTGACGCAGTGACCGCGAAGACCAGCGGCGGCCAAGGCCGCCGCGTCCCGCGGCTCAAAGCGCCCGGAGCCTCACGAGCTCGGGCTGGCGCTCACATCGACGACCGCCGGCATCAGCACCTTGTCGATCACGAAGACAGTCCACATCGGACCCTCGATCACCTGCACGACGGTGGCGTCGTTCACCATCACGGCGCCGCCGTTGACGGTGAACGTCAGCGGCGATCCCTCGTAGGTCAGCGCTTTCTGGCCGTTCTTGATGGCGGCCGGCTTGAGGTCATCGGTGGGCACGATGTGATAGGCCAGTATCGACTTGAGCTTGGGCAGGTTCTGCTTGAGCTCCTCCAGGCCGATGCTCTTGAAGGCCTCGTCGTTGGGCACGAACACCGTGAAGGGGATCTTCTGGTCGAGCGTCGCCTGGAGGCCGGCCAGGGCGACCGCTCCGACGAACGCCTTGAGATCACCGGCCTGGGCCGCCTCGAGGATCGTGCCGGTGGATACCGACGGCACGACTTTGGGGGTGATCGTCGGCGAGGGGGTCGGCGAAGCCGACGACGAGGCCGAGCCGCAACCCGCGACGGCGAGGACGATCACGGCCGCCGCGGCGAGCGCGGCCACAGCGGAACGACACGGACGTCGGGGCATCGAAACCTCCAGGGCGGCCGGGCGCAGGGCCTCAGCCGCTGTCGTTGCGGTGGTCGGGGGGCGGCGGTCCGGGCGCCATCAGGCGCCAGCGCCGCCACGGCACGATGCCCTCGATCTCGATCTCCAGCGAGAAGCTGAGGAACGTGCGGATGAGCACGATCAGCCCGAGCACCTCCACGTTCCGCAAGGTCGGATCCACGGCCACGGTGCGGATGAGGTCGGCGGCCACGAGGACCTCCAGGCCCAGCAGGATGCTCTGGCCGAAGTACTTGCGGATCATGCGGTAGACGCCGCTGCGCTCGCCGCGCAGGAGGTCGCGCAGGGCCAGGAAGAGCCCGGTGAGGAAGCCGATCACCAGCACGGCGATGCCCACCACCTCAAAGGCCCGCGAGACGACGTCCATGACCTGTTTGAAGTCCACGTGCCACCCCTTCCGCAGGCGGTCCGGTCGGGCCGCGGCCTCAGCTCCTGTGGCGCCGGGATCCGCCCCTGGGCTCGCGGTGCGCGCCGGCGGCGGCCCGCCGCGGCTTGCCCTGGCCGCGCTTGTTCACGGCCGTGATGATACCCCATGCGCAGCCGATCCTTGAGCCGCTCTTGATGTGGCGCCGCTATGATGGAGAGTGGTCACATGAGCGTGCTCATCATCGAGGACAATCGCACGGTCGCCGAGAACATCCGCCGCTGTCTCGAAGTGGAGCGGTGCGCCGCGACCGTCGCCCCGGACGGGGAGGAAGGCGCGCGGCTCGCGCTCGTCAACGAGTACGACTGCATCATCCTCGACCTCAACCTGCCGCGGATGGACGGTATGGCCGTCTGCGCCCTGCTGCGCCGGGAAGGACGCAACACGCCGATCCTCATGCTCACGGCCCGCGCGGGGAAACGCGCCATCATCGCGGGCCTGGACTGCGGCGCCGACGACTACCTCGTCAAGCCCTTCGACATGGAGGAGCTCCTGGCTCGCGTGCGCACCCTGAGACGGCGGCCCGCGCCCGTGCGCGCGCCGATCCTCTCGGCGCACGGCGTCACGGTCGACACGAATGCCCACGAGGTCCACTGCAAAGGCAGGCCTGTGGCTCTGGCGCCTCGCGAGTTCGCCCTGCTCGAACACCTCATGCGCCACCAGGGCGTGGTGCAGGACCGCACGACCCTTATCGAGCACGTCTGGGGCGAGGACGACGAGCTGCTCTTCTCTCACACTGTGGACGTCCACGTCTCGTTCTTGCGGCGCAAGCTCGGCAAGCGCCTCATCCGCACGGTGCCCGGCGTCGGCTACCTGATCGACGACTGAGCGCCATGATCGCGCGCCTCCGCCGCAAGCTTGCCTGGCAGTTCACGCTCATCGTCTTCAGCCTCATGATGGTCTCCGGCGCCATCTTCCTGGCGGTCGACTACGTGTCCTTCCGCAGCGCGCTCGACGGCCGCCTGGAGGGTGAAGCGACGCGCATCGCGGCAAAGCTCGCCGCGCCCGGCAACGGCCGCGGAAGCTCGGCCGACGAGCGCGACGAAGCGGCCGAGGAGCGCGACGTCTTGCGCGGCGGCGGCGACAGTTCCCGGCTGGTCGACGCCGGCGGTCGGACGCTCGTCGCCGGCGAGCTCTTCTCGCGCGTGTCCGTCCCCTTCTCGCCGCAACGCTTCACGACTGTGGCCAGTGAGAACCGCTACCTCCGCATCCACACCCTGCCGGTAGAGTACCGCGGCGCACCCGCGTACCTGCAGGTCGCCGGCCAGGAGCGCCTCGCCTGGCACGACCTGCCCCAGCAAACGGGGTTGTTCGCGCTCGTGTGCCTGGTGGTCTCCGGGCTCACATTCGTGCTCGGGCTCTTCTTCGCGCGTCGCAGCCTGAGGCCGGCCGAGGACACCATGGCCCGCCTCGAACAGTTCACCCACGACGCCAGCCACGAGCTGCGCACTCCCCTGACGGCGGTGCGCTCCTCCCTCGACACCGCCCTGAAGACCGGCGACTACGAGGCGGGCATCCAGGAGGCGCGACGGGAGCTCGACCGCGGCGCGCTGCTCGTCGACCGCCTCCTCGACCTCGCGCGACTCGACGCGGCCGCGCTCGAGATCGACCAGGTCGACATGGGCCAGGTCGTGGTCGCTGCGGTGAAGCGGCAGCGAAACCTCGCCGCGGCGGCCGACGTGACCGTCACCTGCGAGGCGGCGAGAAGTGTGACGCTGCAGGGCGACGAAGCGCTCATCGCGCAGCTTGTCGGCAACCTGCTGCGCAACGCCGTCAAGTTCAACCACCAGGGAGGGTCCGTGCGGCTCGTCCTCGAGCGCACTGGTCTGAACATCAGCGATACGGGGGTCGGCATGTCGCCGGCGCAGGTGGCGCGCGTCTTCGAGCGCTTCTACCAGACCGACGCATCGCGCGCCGACAGAGGCTTCGGCCTCGGCCTGCCCATCGCCAGGCGCATCGCCGAGCTGCACGGCTGGTCGCTGCGCATCACCAGCGAAGTCGGCGTCGGCACGACCGCCGAGATCGGTTTCTAGACTGTCCTGTCGCCGATCCCACGGCCTTTACGTCCTCTTAAGCACACGCCTCGTACACTGTCATCGAACCGCCATGCACGTGATGGCGGGCATCACGATGAAAGGAGTGTCATGAAGAGAGTGATCTTCATCCTTGCTGTGGCGACCCTGGTGCTGACCTTGGCCACAGGCGCCGCCTTCGCAGGCAAGCCCAAGACACCACCCACACCACCTCCAACCGAGTGTCCGGAGACGCTCGTGACGGATTGGCCCGGCGAGATCACGGCCTCTTTGGGCCACAACGAGTACACGTTCGTACCCTCCGACACCCAGTACGGCGCAAGCTTCATCCTCGACTGCGGTCCGGTCTGGTACAAAGTGGTGACCCTCGCACTCGGCGCCGCAACGGTGACCGGCGAGATCGAGACGGGCAAGCACGGCGCCCTGGAGATCGGCGTCCAAAGCGTGACGGATTCCGCGGGCGTCACCACGGTTGTCAAGGGCGAAGGCAAGCCGCCGTGGGCCGGCGGCCCAGGCGGCCATGGCGAGCCGGGCGATCCCGACGAGCCGGACGACGACTGCGACGACTGAGACGCGGACGCTCGCTCTCGAGCGACGAGAGGATCCCCGCCTGTAGCCACCGCTGGGGGCGGGCAAGTCGCTGCAAGACGACCGGGCGGCGGGGTGAAAGCCCCGCCGCCCGGTCGCGTTCAGGTCTCATCCAGCCGCTGCCTCAGCGCTTGTGGCGCCGGGAGCCGCCCCTGGGCTCGCGATGCGTCCCGTGGGCGGCCTCCCGCGGCTTGTCCGCGCCGCGGTTCTTCACGACGGTGACGGTCCCGAGGATGAGGCTCGCGAACACGATCGACGAGATGACGTCGGCGGAGGTAGCGCGCGTCTTCGCGATCGGCTTCTGCACCGTCGCCGATCCCACAGCCTTTTGGTTCTCTTAAGCGCACGTCCCGCAAACTGACATCGACCGCCGCAAGTCTTCACGCAAGGGCGGGTATCACGGGCAGCCGACACGAGAAGGCCATGATGGACTTGACGAGACGATCTGCGACTCACGCTGAGCCCGGCAACGCGGCGCCCGCGGCTGCCTCGTGGGACTTTCGCGAGGGTGACGTGATCGTCCCCAGGCGCCACGCCGTGCGCCTGCTCGGCGGCGGGCGCCGCTACGAGGCCTACCTCGCCTGGGACGACGAGCTGCTCGCGCTCGTGGTCGCCAAGATCCTGCGTCCCGACCAGGTCGACGACCCGGCCGCCCTTGCGGCGCTCGCCGCGGAGGCGCGCATGGTGGAGTCCCTGGGGCACCCTGCGATCGTGCGCTCCTTCGGCGCCGTCCTCGAGGGAGCGCGGCCGCATCTCGTGCTCGAGCACCTTGACGGCCCGCACCTCTCGTCACTGCTGCGCACCTACGACGTGGCCCTCGACCAGACCCTTTCGCTGGGCGTGCAGCTGTGCTCGGCGATGCACTACCTGGGCGCCCAGGAGGTCGTCCACCTGGACGTCAAGCCGCGCAACATCATCATGGCCGGGCCGCCGCGGCTCATCGACTTCAGCCTCGCCCTGCAGACCCGCGAACTGGCCGGCGTCTCGTCGCCGCTGGGCACAAGAACATACATGGCCCCGGAGCAGTGTGACCCGGCGCGCTTCCACGAGCTGGGGAGCGCCAGCGACGTGTGGGGCGTCGGCGTGACGCTCTACTGGGCGCTCGCGAGTGACTCTCCGTTTCCCGAGCCCGCCCTGGAGGAGAACGCGGCGCTTGAGCTGCGTTACCCACAGCTCGTGCACGAGCCCACGCCGCTCCCCGCCGACGTGCCGCCGGGGCTCGCCGAGCTCATAGGGGCGATGCTCGCCCCGCAGGCGGAGCAGCGCCCGACCGCGGGGCAGGTCGCGGCCGAGCTGGAGCCGCTCGTCGCGGCGCTCCCCCGCCCGCGACTGGGCCGCTTCCGCGTAAGTACAAAGGCACCACGGTGAGAGCGCTCTCACCACCATCCCATAGCCGCTCTACGTGCGGCAGACAGAGTGGCACTGACCCGCAGGCGAGCTCGAAGGAGACACCATGATCATCCGCTTCATCCTCATCCTGACCATGATCGCGCTGGTCCTCGGAGGCGTCGGCGCGGCGGTCGTCCAGGCGCAGGCGACCGACCTCGACCCGGCGACGAATCCCGTCACGCCCGGCAACGAAGATGCGCGCCATGACGACGTCCAGCCCGACCTCGAGGTCGTCGAAGAGGGCGAGAAGGACGGCCCCGACAAGAGGGACAGCAATGCCCACCACGGCCACCATCACCACCACGGGCATCACCATCACCATGACTCCTACTCCTCATACTCGGCCTCCAGTTGGTCGTGACCGAGCCCAGCGCGGCCGCCTGCGCCCGGCGCAGGTAAGGGCCTATCCCGGTAGGGATGTGCGTGCGGGGCGTTCGTTGACCGAGCGGGGCGGTCACGAGACGGTTCCCTCGTAGCCCAGCTACGTGGGGATCCGGGGAGGGGCCGCATCCGCGATGTGTCAACGGGCGCATCCGTGCGTGCAGACCTGGCGGGATAGGCCCTAAGCCCCCAGGGTCAACGCAGCAGACTCCCGGCCCAGGGGCGCCAAGCTACGGGAGGGGCGCCTTCGGCGCCCCTCCCGTTGTTCAGTGGTGGAACCCGCCGGGGTCCTTGTCATAGAGCGGCGCCGGCAGCTTCTCCAGGACCTTGACCTTCTTGCGCAGGTCGCCCAGCAGCATGTCGGCGACGTCCATCGTGAAGCCGCGGCGCACCACGATGCGCAGCGCCGCCAGGTCCTCACGGTTCTTGGGGAAGGCGTAAGCCGGCGCCTGCCAGCCGCGCTCGCGCAGCGCCGCCGAGACGTCGAACACGGTGAAGTTCTTGACCTCGTCCTTGAGCTTGAAGGCGAACACCGGCAGCTCGTCGCCCTTGGTGAGCAGCTCGAACGGCCCCATCTCGGCGATCGCCGCCGACGTGTACAGGGCGACCTTGCGCGCGTACCCCTGCTCGCGCCTGTAGCCCGCGAAACCGAGGCGCAGGAAGTTGTAGTACTGCGCCACCACCTGTGACCCGGGCCGCGAGAAGTTGAGCGCGAAGGTCGGCATGTTGCTGCCCAGGTAGTTGACCCAGAAGATGAGGTCCTCGGGGAGCGCCTCGGCGTCGCGCCAGATGGCCCAGCCGACGCCGGGGTACACCAGCCCGTACTTGTGGCCGGAGGCGTTGATGGACTGCACCCGCGGCACGCGGAAGTCCCACTCCACGTCGGGGTCGAGGAACGGCGCGATGAAGCCGCCGGAGGCGCCATCGACGTGGATGGGGATGTCGAGGCCGGTGCGCTTCTGCAGGTCGTCGAGCAGCTCCGACGTCTGCTTGACGTCCTCGTAGCTGCCGTCGAAGGTCGAGCCCATGACCACGACCACGCCGATGGTGCTTTCGTCGCAGAGCTTGACCGCTTCCTCCGGAGAGAGGTGATATCGAGCGCCCTCCATGGGCACCAGGCGCATCTCGACGTCCCAGTAGTTGGCGAACTTGTCCCAGCACACCTGGACGTTGATGCCGGTGACGAGGTTGGGCTTGTCGGCCGGCTTGCCCTCGGCCTTACGCCGCTTCTGCCAGCGGCGCTTGAGCGCGAGGCCGCCGAGCATGGCCGCCTCGCTCGAGCCCGTGGTCGAGCAGCCGACGGCGTTGTCCGGATCGGGCGCGTTGTACAGGCGGCTCAGCATGTTGACGCAGCGCATCTCCATGGCCGCCGTCTGCGGGTACTCGTCCTTGTCGATCATGTTCTTGTCGAAGGTCTCGGCCATGAGCTTGTCGGCGTACGGATCCATGTACGTGGTGACGAACGTCGCCAGGTTGAGCCGCGCGTTGCCGTCCAGCATGAGCTCGTCGTGGACGATCTGATAGGCGACCTCGGAGGGTATCTCGCCGGCCGGTAGCTCGCGCCGGGGGATGCGGTCGCCCTCGGCCGTGAAGACCTCATCGGCCTGCTCGAGGAAGCGGGCGTACGGCCCCTTGGGATGCTGCAACGCCATGTCGAGGACCTCCTGGTCGCGCGGTCACGTCCGGCACAGACTACCCGAGCGGACCACCGCTTGAACCGCAAGGCTCGACTTGGCTAGGGTGGCTGCATGAGCGATCCCCGGTCGGCCGAGAGAGCCCCGCAGCCTGTTGTCGGCGACCCGGTCGCACCCGCTGGCTACACGCTCGTCGCGCAGCGGCGCGTTTTCGGCAGCGTGGTGTCCGCGACGTGGGAGTCCCCGGATGGCGAGCGCCTCGAGTGGTCGTCGCGCGGTCACCGCAAGGGCCGGCCGCCAACGACACCGCTGCGGACGACCGCGGCGCGCCGGCCACCCGTCTTCGGGCTCGCCCCTCGGCGGCTGGCCTGGTGGATCGCCGTGGCGTTCACCGTCGGTTCCGTGTGCTTCGTCGCCGGCGCGACGGGAGCGGTCGCCGGCCCCACGCAGCGGTGGTTCAACGCGCTCTACTTCGCCGGCTCGGTGTTGTTCACCGGCGGAGTCGCCGCGCAGCTCGTGGAGACGGCGCGCGCCGGCCGCGCCGTGCCGGAAGCCGGAGCCTCGCCGCGGCGCGCCCGGTTGCGTGCGGCGAAGATCAGCGGGCGCCCCGTGCGCCGCTTCCTGGTCTTCATCCCCGGCAGACTCGACTGGAACGCCGCGGTCGTGCAGCTTGCCGGCACTCTGCTCTTCAACATCAACTGCTTCTTCGGCATGTCCACGAGCCTGACCCACGACCAGCAGGACATGCGCGTCTGGACGCCCAGCACCATCGCCTCGGTGTGCTTCGTGATCGCCGGCCAGCTCGCCTTCGTCGAGACGATGGGCACGCTTGTCGCCTGGCGGCCACGCCGGCTGGAGTGGTGGATCGTCAGCGGATCATTGCTCGGCTCGTGGGGGTTTCTGCTCTCCAGCATCGCGGGCTTCTTTCTCGGCGGCGACCTGAGCGCCGTGGTCACGGGAGTGCTGGGCGCGCACGGCGAGATCCTCTGGCTCGAGTACGCCGTGGACGGCGTGCTGCTCGCCGCCTCGCTGTGCTTCCTCGTCGGCTCCTATCTGATGATCCCGGAGTCGCTGGCCGGCGAAGCGATCGACGTCGGGCGCCGGACGTAGGCGGCAGGCGCCCGTGGCGGCGCCCGCCTTCAGTCCGCCTGCTCGGCCTCCCTCATCACCTGGCCGAGGTCTTCTTTCGTCAGGTCAAGCTCTTTGGCGATGCGCCGCGTGGCCCCTGCCAACACCTGCTCGACGCGCTCGAACAGGGCGGCGTCGCCCACCACGGCCAGCGCCACCTCGTGCTCGCGCAGGGCGGCGCCGAGCTCCTCGGCGTCGGCCTTCGACAGGCTCTCTCTGGCCTTGCCGACGAGCCCGCCGGCCACCCCGCCCACCAGCATCGTGCCGAGGATCGCCGGCGGGAAGAGCAGGCCGGCCAGCGCGCCGATGCCGACTCCGCTCCAGGCGCCGTGGGCGGCGTCCTTCTTGCGTTCGACGACCTTGACCGTCCCGTCGGCCCCGCGGGCCACCACGGCCGCGTCGTAAGCGCCCACCAGGCCCGCCTGGTGCAGCTTGTTCAGGTCGGCGTAGTCGACCTCGGCGGTCTCCAGCCGGTCGTAGATGCCCACACACAGATGCACGGTCCCCTTTGCCATCTCTACGCACCTCCATCGTCGGGGCGCCCTCGGCGGCGCCGTTTCACGTACGCGGCCGCGGCGCCGGGCAGCTTCGCCGGCAGGTCCACGGGCTGCGGTGGCCTTATCCACGTGCGCCGATGGTCACCGGCGGCACATCGACGAGGCTCGTGTTGCGGTTGTATCTGCTGCGAGGCGCCGCGTCAAAGGGGATCCGAGCCCGTATGACTTCAGCGCAGCGCGAAGAAAGCCGATAGCATGGCCAGAGCAAGAGACCGAGAGGAGCAGGCATGGGTCGTTTCGCACGGAGCTGGGCGCTCGTCAAACTCTGCTGGGGGGTGCTGCAGCAGGACAAGGAGCTGGTCGTCTTCCCGATCGTGTCGACGATCGGCGTGCTCATCGTCACGGCCTCGTTCGTCGTCCCGGGCTTCTTCACCGGGTTCTGGCAGGGCGTGAGTGACAACGGCGTCGGCGTGAGCTTCTGGGTGCTGGTCGTCCTGTTCTACCTCGTCCAGTACCTGGTCATCGTGTTCTTCAACGCGGCCCTGGTGAGCGCCGCCATCATCCGCCTCACGGGCGGCGACCCGACGCTCGGCGACGGCCTGCGCGGCGCCTGGAGCCACATCGGGGCGATCCTCGGCTACGCGGCCATCGCCGCGACCGTGGGCCTCGCGCTGCAGATGCTGCGCGAGCGCGCCGGTTTCGCCGGCGCCATCATCGCGGCGCTCGGCGGCATGGCCTGGACCATCATCACATTCCTCGTCGTCCCCGTCCTGGTCGTCGAGGGCGTCGGACCCATCACCGCGATCAAGCGCAGTGCGGCGCTCCTCAAGAAGACCTGGGGAGAACAGATCATCGGCAGCGCCGGCATCGGGCTGGTGTTCGGCCTGCTCAGCCTGGCCGTGGCAGTCGTCGGCATCGGGCTCGGCGTCCTCGTCATGAGCGCCGGCGTCGTCGTGCTCGGCATCGCCGTCATCGCCGTGGCGGTCATCGCGATCATCGTGATCAGCCTGCTCGGCGCCACGCTGCGCGGCATCTACTCCGCCGCCCTGTACGAGTACGCCGTCGATGGCGCGACGGGCGCCTTCGACCGCGAGACGCTGGCCGGCGCGTTTCAGCCCAAGCGCTCGCGCCGGGGCGGCTGACGCGCGGCGAAGGACGGCGGGGCGCTTGCAGGGCGCCCCGCCGCCGCGCGCGTGACATGGCCCCCGGCATCAGATAGCGTGCAGGCATGTTCGACTTCATGAATCTGCTGCCGGCGTGGCTGGAGCTCATCTTCATCATCTACTGGGTGGTCACCGTCATCCTGCTGATCATGGACGACCGCGAGCCGTCGATCACGCTCGCCTGGCTGTTCATCCTCGTCTTCCTGCCATTTGTCGGCGTCTTCTTCTACATCTTCTTCGGCCGCGACTGGAAGGTCGTGGCGCGGCGCAAGGGCTGGATCCAGACGCTGAAGCGCGTCGAGATCGAGGAGATGGCGCCGATCTGGAAGCGCAACGCCCAAGCCACGGCCCGCTTCTACGAGGAGTGGGGCGACGCGATCGCCGAGCCCATCTCGCGCGCCATCTCCGCCGAGAACGTCGCCAGAGTGCTGCCGGCGTCCTCGCTCGAGCTCTTCAACGACGGCGCCACCAAGTTCGCCCGCCTCATGGAGGACCTCGCCGCGGCGCAGCGCTTCATCCACCTGCAGTACTTCATCTGGGAGCAGGACGAGCTGACCGCGAGGATCGTGCCCATCCTCCTCGACCGCCTGAAGGCCGGCGTCGAGGTGCGCATCATGTACGACTGGATGGGCTGCATCACCTTCAAGAAGCGTGAGCTCAAGCAGCTCGCGCGCGCCGGCGCCATCGTGCGCGCCGACGTCACCGACCTCCTGCGCATCAACTACCGCAACCACCGCAAGATCGTCGTCATCGACGGCGAGATCGGCTACACCGGGGGCATGAACGTCGGCCAGGAGTACATCGACGGCGGCAAACGGTTCGCGACCTGGCGCGACACGCACATGCGCCTCACCGGGCAGGCCGTGGCGGGGCTGGAGAAGCTGTACGCGTCGCGCTGGTTCGAGCAGAAGAAGGACCACGAGGACCTCTTCCAGGCGAAGTACATGCCGGCCCCCGACCCGACCGCGGTCGAGACGGGCACGCTCGTCGAGATCGCCGCGCAGGGGGTCGAAGACCCGTGGAGCGCGGCGCGACGCGCGCACATGGTGGCCATCGGCCAGGCGGAGGAGTCGGTGTGGATCCAGTCGCCGTACTTCATCCCCGACTACAGCATCTACGACGTGATGATCAACGCGGCGCTCAGCGGTGTCGATGTGCGCTTCATGATGACCGGCATCCCCGACAAGCCCATCGCGCTCTGGGCGGCGCAGACCTACTACAGGAAGCTCATCGAGGCCGGGGGGCGCGTGTACCTGTACAAGGCCGGCTTCTTCCACAGCAAGACGATCGTCGTCGATGGCATCGTCAGCGCCGTCGGCACGATGAACATGGACCAGCGCAGCCTCAAGCTGCACAAGGAGCTCATGTGCTGGGTGTTCGACAAGGGCTTCGCGCGGCAGGTCGCGGACGCCTTCGCGCACGACGTGAAGAGCTGCCACGAGGTCACCCTCGACGACGTGCTCTCGGTCGGCCGCCTGAAGAGGTTCCGCAACCAGGCGGCGCGGCTCTTTTCCAACGTGCTCTGAGGCGGCCGGCGCGAGCGCCATGCAGCCGGACGACGACACCCGGCCCCAGGTCAAGGCGGTCCACGCGCGGCCGCGCTACTCAGTGCTCAAGCGCGTCGTGGTGCTGGGCGTCACCGCAGTGGGCCTTTACGTCGTGTGGCCCAGCCTCGCCAAGGTCTTTTCGGCCGGCCCCATGCTCGCGACCGTCAACCCGCTGTGGGGCATCCCCATCGTCGTCGCCGAGGCGGCGAGCTTCGTCTGCACGTGGGCGCTGCTCCGCCTGGCCCTGGACGTGAAGCCGTGGTTCCCGATCGCCACCGCACAGCTCGCGGGCAACGCCTTCAGCCGTATCGTGCCGGGCGGGGCGGCGGCCGGCGGGGCGATGCAGTTCGACATGCTGCGCCAGGCGGGGATCAGCACGGCCTGGGCGGCCACCGCCGTGGCGGCGGTCTCGCTGATCTCGACGGCCACGCTGCTGGGCCTGCCGGTGATCAGCATCGTCGCCATCCTGATCACCGGGGCTTCCGTCGAGCACAACCTCTTCCGCGTCGGCTCGATCGCCGTGGTGGTGTGCCTGGTGGCCATCGCCGGCGGGGCGGTGCTGCTGTTCGCCGACCGCCCCCTGCTCTGGCTCGGCGGCGTGATCCAGCGGGCGCGCAACCGCGCGCTGCGCCGGCGTGCGCCGCTCGCCGGCCTCCCGCAGCGCCTCGTCGACCAGCGCGACCTCATCCGCCGGGTGCTGGGCGCCGGCTGGTGGAAGGCGCTGCTGTACAGCGCCGGCAACTGGCTCCTCGACCTCACGGCGCTGCTCTTCGCCCTGGCCGCCGTGGGCGCGCAGCCACGCGCCTCCGTGGTGCTGCTCGCCTACGTGGTGGCCGCCTTCCTCGGGATGATCCCCATCACGCCGGGCGGCCTCGGGTTCGTCGAAGCCGGCCTCATCGGCACGCTCGGCCTGGCCGGCATCGGCGCCGAACAGGCGGTGCTGGCGACGCTCGTCTACCGCCTTGCGTCGTACTGGCTGCCGATGCCCACCGGCGCCGTGGCGTACCTGCTGCACGCGCGGCGCTACGGCCATGGGCACAGCGGAGCCGCCGGCGACCCCCGCGCGGCGGCCGGCGGCTGACGCGCGGCGGCTCGGCCGGCGCCTCAGCTCTCGGCGGGCGTCGTGCGGCGGCCGTCCACCAGATGCGCGACGGCGAGCACGGGGTGCGCCTTGATCATGCGCGGACCGCTGTACCGCATCACCTCGCGCACGCGCTCGCGCATGGCCGGCCTGTAGCAGTGCGTCGTACACGTGGCGCAGGTCGGCTTGTCGGCGCCGTAGCGGCACTTCCGCAGGCGCAGGCGCGCGTAGGCCATCAGCTCCGCGCAGTCGGGGCAAAGCCCGTGCGCGTCGCGCGCCACGGCGTCGCCGTGATGATCGCGGCAGTACATGGCGATCATCGCGGCGATGGTGCGCTCCTCGCGCGCGAGTCGTCTGGGCGGGCGGGCGGCGCTCATGCCACAGTCATACCCCAGCCGGGGGCGGCGACGCCTTGACTCTGGTCAGGACGGGCGTCGCGGCGGCGCGGCCGCGACGGCTGCGCCGCCCCCGCCGCCGCCGTACCGCCGCGAGAACCAGGCGTAGGCCCCGGCCCCGACCGGGAGCGGGAGCCAGTACGACACCAGGCGATACGCCAGCGTCGCGAGGATCGCCGGACCCGCCTCCACGCCGGCCAGGCCGAGAAAGCCGACCAGGCCCAGCTCGACGAACCCAAGTCCCCCGGGAGTGATCGGGATGATCATGAGGATCTGCGCCACGGCGTAGGCGAGCAGCACGAGCAGCGGCGCCACGCGGGCGCCGGACGCGTAGAGCGCCAGCAGCAGCGCCGCGAAGTCAAAGGCTCTCTGGCCGAGGGCGGCGATGAGCGCCAGCCACCAGGCGCGGCCCAGCACGGCGCGCACCACGTCGCGCTCGTGCAGGATGCGCTCGCCGTAGCCGGCGGGCCGTGGGCGCCTGCGCCGAACCAGCGCGCTCAGACGGTCGAGCACGTGGCCCAGGAGCGCCAGCGGCTTGTCCGTGGCAAGCACGAGGACGGCGAAGGCGACCGCGACGATGAGCATGCCCAGGCCCAGGAGCGCCACGCGGCGCAGCGTGCTCTCCAGCGGGATCGCCCGGAAGAACAGGGGGATCGCGAACAGCGGCAGCGCCAGGATCGTGCCGGCGCTGATGATGCTGACCGCGGTGATGCCTGTGGCCACCCGGCCGCCGCGGACCCCCGCCTGGACGAGCATCTGGTACTGAAGAGCCCCGGCCGACGCCGCCCCGCCGGGGACGATGCGCCCGAAGGCGCTGCTCGCCAGCTGCGAGGCCCCGATCACGAACCAACCGCGCACGTGCAGCACCACGCGGTACAGCGCCCACACGCAGAAGAAGCTGCCGGCGACCGCCGCGACCATGGCCGCGTACCAGCCCGGTTCGATGATGGCCAACCGCGGCCACGAGGAGAAGATGTCCATGAGGCTCGGCCACACGATGTAGAGGCCGACGAGCGCCAGAACGAGGAAGGCGACGCGCAGGATGATGACCCGCAGCGGCCACCGGCGCGGCTCGAGGGCCGGGGCCGCCGCCTCCGGCGGAGCGCCCGGCCCGCCGCTCAGCGAGCGCTCTGCCACGCGGCCTGCCAGAGCGGTCCCGCTACGACCCACACCGGCTGCCACACGGTGATCGTGCCGGCCGCCGGCGCGCCGCAGGTGAGCGTGACGGCGCGCCGCCAGTAGAGCAGGGCCGGGCGCGCCTCGCGGATCTCGGCCCAGGGCACGAAGATCGTCGCCTGCGTGCCCTGCACCGGGGGCCGCGCCTGCAGCCACAGGCCGTCCTGCGCCACGATGATGGTGACGCACCAGTCGTAGCGCATCGTGCGCCCGAACGCGACGCAGCGCCGGTCCCAGCGCGCGCCCTGCGGCTCGGGGCCGCCGGGAAAGCGCGCCGCCAGGTCGTCGTAGCGCCCCAGCTTGTTGAACGCCTTCGTGAAGATGCTCATGACGGCTTCACGCTATCCGATAGCAGGCCTGGGGGCCAGCCCCGCGGCGCGCCTGCGGCGGCCGCGGCGCTGCCCGCCTTCAGAGCCGCCGCTGGCGCGCGGTCACGCGGCTGCCGTGTGGCGCCACCAGGAAACGCGCCTCCTCGCCGTAGCGGGCGAGGGCCGCCGCCACCGCGTCGTCCACGCTGGCGAAGGGGTGCATGCACATGCTGCGCACCACGTCATCCGGGAGCTCAGAGACCAGGTACACGTCGACCTCGGTGAGCAGCCCGGCGATGGCGGCGGCCTTGTGGCCGCCGAGCACCTGCGACGTGCCCATGGTGCGCATCCGCTCCTCGAAGGCCTGCTGCGCGAAGCCCTCGCGGCAGCGGGCCGCCAGGATGACGGCGCCGCCGCTGCGCACAGCGCCGCGTACGTTGTCGAGGGTCTTCTGCGCCTGGTAGAGGCCTATGTCCTTGGGCGCGCCGATGGGCTCCGCCAGGGCGCGCCCGATATCCGCCTGCTCCTCGGCCTCCGTGGGCGCCTGCTCTTCGCCGCGCCGCCGGGCGTGATGACGGCGAGCAGGTTGGCTTCGGGCAGCTCGAAGGGCGGCTCGCCGTCGCCGTAGGGGATGGAGAGCCTCACGTTCGCCACCTCGCCGCCCGCCTCAGCCAAAGCGCGCGGCCGCGCCCCTGAGCGCCTCGATGACGGGCATCGGCTTACCGCTGAGGAACTGCACCATGGCGCCGCCGGCCGTGCAGACGTAGTCGAACTGGTCGGCAAGGCCGAAGCGGTTCATGGCCGTGACGCTGTCGCCGCCGCCGAGAGCGCTGAATGCGGCGGACTGCGCCATGGCCTCCCATAGGGCCTTCGTGCCGTACTCGGTCGCGGGCTCCTCGAAGACCCCGGCCGGGCCGTTGGCGAACACCGTGCCGGCTGCGGCGATGCGCGCGCGGTAGTCGTCCACCGTACGATCACCGATGTCCACGAGGAGCTCGGCGGCCGGCAGGTCAGCGAGCGCCACCTCGACGCGGGCGCCGCCCGCGACGTAGGCGAGGTCGGCCGGCAGAACGATCTTGTCGCCGTGCGCGGCGAGGATGGCTTTCGATTCCTCGACGAAGCCCTCCAGCCGGCTGGCGCGGATGAAGTCCATCGAGGGGCCGCCGATGTCGATGCCCCTGGCGGCGAGCATGACGTTGGCCACGAGCCCCGCCGTGAGCACCGTGTCAACGGCGCCGCCCGCCAGGGCGGCGGCCATCATCGGGAAGGCCTCCTGGATCTTGGCGCCGCCGAGCAGAAAGACGCAGGGCCGGGCGGGCGCCTCGCGGAGGCGCGAGAGGCCGGCGTACTCCTTCTCGAAGAGCCGCCCCATGGCCGACGGCAGGAGCTCTTCGAAGCCCACCAGGGTGGGCTGCGAGCGGTGGGCGGCGGCGAAGGCGTCGCAGACGTAGAGATCGGCGAGGGGCGCCAGCTTGCGCACCACGAGCGTCTTCGCCTGCTTTTCCGGAGAGAGCTGCAGCCTGGTCTCGAACAGCGTGAGCTCCTCGGCGCAGAAGCGCACGTTGTCGAGGAGCAGGATGTCACTGTCGGCGAGCCGGCCGATGGCCGCGCGCGCGGCCGGCCCGCAGACGTCGTCGATGAAGGCCACAGGGCGGCCGATGAGCGCGCTGATGACCGGGGCGTGCGCCTCCGTCGTGGCGTAGTTGTGGTACTCGAGGTCGCCGCCCTGATGGGCGAGCAGCACGACCTTGGCGCCCTTCTCGGCGAGCTCCTTGACGGTGGGCGCGCAGCCCTTGAGCCGGGTGACGTCGCGCAACGCGCCCGTCCGCGCGTCGAGCGGCGCGTTGATGTCCACCCGGCAGAGCACGGTCTGGCCGCGCCAAGCGAAGTCCTCGAGGGTGTGGATGCCGTACTTCACGGCGGCGCTCCGCTCAGGCGAGGCCGAGGTACTTGTTGGTCAGCCCCACGGCCTCGAGGCGGTCGGTCTGCATGCCGAGCGCCGCGCGGATGCCGTCGATGGTCTCGGGGATCACCACCGCTTCCTGCGGGATGTTGATGGCGAACATGAGCTCGCGGCCGCTCTTGGCGATGGTCTCGTCGAAGACCGCGATGTCGTACATGTCGGCGCGCTTATGGCCGAGGTCGCGGGCGTAGCGGAAGAGCGCCGCGTTGCTGTCGAAGCCGTCGGCGATCTTGACGACGCGGATACGCGGGTGCTGCCCGAAGAGCTCGAGCGCCCGCGCCTTGCTCGCGTCGGCCTTCGTCGTGGCGATCACGTTGATGATGTGGCCGTGCGTGGTGGGCACGTGTACGAGCAGGCCGGTGGCCTCGACGTGCGGCATGATGGTCATGAGGTCGAGAGCCTGATGGTTCGGCACGGGCTCCACCTGGGCGACATCGACGAGGCCGCGGTGCGTGTCGCCGGGGTCGGCGACGCGGCGCACGATGGTGACGATCACGCGCTCCACGCCGACCTCGCGGTCGAGGCAGTCGATGGCGCGTATGAGGCCGGTGGTGTTGCAGCTCGTGAGCTTGAGGTAGTCCTTGCCGAGGCCCTTCTCGTAGTTGGCGTAGCCGTGAAAGAAGACATCGACGATGTCGTTCTTCTCGCCGCCCTGGAAGATCGCCTTGACGCCCTTGGCCTGGTAGCGCTCCTTGTTCTTCCTGCCCACGCCGCCGGGCGAGGAGTCGAGCACGATGTCGACCTTCCCGAGGAGCTCGTCCATGGCGCCGGTCACCGGGATGCCGGCCGCGTCGAAGGCGGCTTTCTGCGCGGGCTCCACGACGTACAGGTCGTAGGGCATCCCCGACTCGTGCAGGGCGCGCGTGGAGAGGGTCGGGGCGACATCGACGACGCCGACCAGCTCCATGTCCTGCTGAAGCGCGACACCGTCGGCGAGACGCTGACCGATGACGCCGTAACCGACGACGCCTACTCTTGGCTTAGCCATGATCCATGCTCCTTGGAGTCCGATGCCGGCTGTCAGTAGCCGAACTGCTTCTCGACGACGCCGACGCTCTCATCGAGCACGGCGACGACGGTGTCGATCTGCGCTTTGCTGATGATGAACGGCGGCGCGACGGCAAGCACGTGGCCGCCGCCGAGGAGGCGCACGAAGACGCCGCGCTGGAAAGCTTCGTCTCGGACCTTCGCCGCCGCCGCCTGCGCGGGGGCGAACCACTCGCGCGTGCCCTTGTCCTTGACGAGCTCGACGCCGGCCACCAGGCCCACGCCGCGCACGTCGCCGACGATCGGGTGCGCGAGCAGCGTGGCGAGGCCGTCCTGCAGGTAGGGGCCCAGCTCGGCGCAGTGCTCCACGAGCTTCTCGCGCTCGATGACCTCGAGGTTGGCGAGGCCGGCCGCCGAGCACAGGGGATGGCCGTTGTAGGTGGCGCCGCTCATGAAGGTCTTGCCGGGATCGCCGAGGAAGGCCTCGAAGACGTGGTCGCGGGCGCCCACGGCGCCGAGCGGCAGGTAGCCACTGGAGAGGCCCTTGGCCAGGGTGATGAGGTCGGGGTCGGAGCCGAACTGCTCGAAGCCGAACCAGGTCCCGGCCCGGCCGAAGCCCGTGATCACCTCGTCGTTGATCACGAGCACGTCGTTGGCCTTGCAGATCTCGCAGACCATGGGCCAGTACTCGGGCGGCGGCGGGATCACGCCGCCGGTGCCGATCATCGTCTCGCCGAGCATCGTGCCGACGTTCTCGGGGCCGTAGAAGGCGATCTCCTGCTCGACCTGCCGGGCGCACTCCATCTTGCAGTCCTCGCCGTAGACCTTGCCCCACGTGCAGCGGTAGCAGTAGGGCGCCCCGAGCTTGATGAAGCCGGGCAGCAGGGGCTCGAACTTGGCGCGGTTCACACTGAGGCCCTGGGCGCTCGTGCTGGTCATGGTCGTGCCGTGGTAGGAGCGGTCGCGGAACATGACCATGTACTTGGTACCTTGGCCCTTGTTGCGCCAGTACTGGCGGGCCATCTTGACGGCGGTCTCGACGGACTCGCCGCCGCCCAGCGTGAGAAAGACGTGGTTGAGGTCGCCGGGCATGTGCGCGGCCACTTTGGCGGCGAGCTTGATCGAGGGCTCGTTGGCGATCTGGAAGATGTGGTAGATCGCCAGCTTCTTCGTCTGCTCGGCGATGGCGTCGAAGATCTCCTGGCGGCCGTGGCCGACGTTCACGGTCCACAGGCTGGCGAAGGCGTCGATGTAGGCCTTGCCGGTGGAGTCGTAGACCACGGCGCCCTCGGCGCGCTCCATGATGACGGGCTTGAGGCCCTGCACCTGGGTGAACGGCGGCCACAGGTGGCCGAGGAAGTCCTGCTCCAACGTCTCCGCGCCGGGCGCCTGCTCTTGGTCTGCCATGTGTCCTCCCTCGCGGCGCCGGCCGGCGACCGCCCTGTCCCGCGGCGCCGGTCGCTGACCGAAGCCTCGGAATGGTCCGTCAAAGCTGCGCACGCCTCACAGGCAGCATAAGCATGCTTCCGCCCGTTCCGGCAAGAATCCGCCCAGGTGGATACAGCTTAGTGGAGGCGCGTCTCCTGTCAACTCGCTGCCGCCCACTCGTCGGCGCACCAGGCGCCCGGTGATCGAAGACACGCGCCCGGCCCATGTCGCGGGCTCGTGCAGCGGCGACAGGCCAAGCTCCAGAGCCGCGTTGAGACGCGCGCCTTCGAGACGGCGATCCACGGGTCAGGCGGGATCGACGCCGCACACGTCGGCGAGCGCGCGCAGCTGCTCGTCGTCGAGCGCCGGACGCCAGTCCCGGCGGGCCGCGAGCAGCGCGGCCGCGCGCTCGCGCGCGGCCGCCACCTCGTCGCGGCCTTCCGCCGTCCAGGCGTCGAACGAGGCGCGCGTCGAGATCGCCGGCGTGAAGTGCTCGCCGGCGCGGATGCGACGCCTGGTCTCCTTCTCGGCGAGAAAGTGCCCGCCGACGCCCACGCGCTCCACCATGTCGCCCATGATCGCGTCGTGCGAGACCTCCACGTCGCCGAGCAGCGTCCGCACCATGCCGGCGATCTCGGCGTCGATGACGATCTGCGGCAGGTACAGGGTGTTCACAGAGTCGATGGCGCCGACGCCGCCGCTGAGGACGTCGGCCCCGGCGGCGCAGGCGGTGAGCGCCTTGAGGCCCTTCTCGTACCCGGTCTGCACGCCGGCGTGCTTGGCGTCGGTGGCCATGCCGGGCACGATGACGGGCACGCCGAGGCGGTGACCGACCTCCACGCAGGCGGCGGCCATGAGGCCGGCCTCGGGCGCCCCGTACGAGATGCCGGCGGTGCGCATGTCCATGATCGAGCACGAGGCGCCGAAGAGCAGGCGGGCGCCCGGGGCCAGCGCCTGGATGGCAGTCGCGACCCCGAGGAATTCGGCGAGCGCCAGGGTGATGGTCCCGGCGAGAGTGACTGGGGCGGTCGCCCCGGCCATCGGCACGGTGAAAACCTCCACCGGCACACCGTGCGCCGCCATCGCGGCATGAAAGTCGAGCTTGGGGCCATCGACCTGCAGCGGCGAGGCCGCGGTGATCAGGGTGCTGAACCGCGGCCGTGCGCGGAAGCTCCGCAGGTCGCCGCCGACGATCTCGAGGATCCGCAGCAGTGGCTCGACCCGCGAAGGGCAGTCGACGAACGTGACGTGTTTGTCGGATTCTGTGAGGACCGCGTAGTAGCCGACCAGCTCGCGCGTCTCCAGGGGAACGTCGTTGGCCGTGAGCGTCGTCCAGATGACGTCGACCTCGGGAACCGCGTCCAGCAGCGCTGTCGCCGCGCGCAGGTCGGCGAGCGTGGAGGGCCGGCGCTCGCCGCTGACCTCGTCGAGGATGAAGGCGCCGCAGCCCGACGAGCAGAAATGGGAAGGCTCGCCGTCGGCCAGCAGTACATCGTGCGCCGGCGTCGCGCCCGCCAGCAGCACGTCGCGGGGCGTCAGCTCGGTGGCCTGCCGCACCAGAGCGGGAGGAAAGCGCACGACGCCCGACTCGAGATCCGCGAGGGCGCCCTCAGCGGCGAGAGCGGCGAGCGCGCGCGAGCCTGTCATGCGCATGCCCACCCGCTCGAGGAGCGCCAGAGCCTCATCGACGATCAGCGTGTGCTCGGCGTCGCTCAGCCATGTAGTACGTGCGCGCATCGGCGTCCCCCGGTCGTCCTCATCCTCAGGTCGTCCTCGTGCCGGTCCGACGCGCAGGAACCTCGGCGTGGGTACGACGTGCGATGTCGACCCCGGCCTGCTCAGACAGTCGGCGTGTCCGAGAGCAGCTTCTTGGTGTAGTCCGCCTGCGGGTCATCGAGAACGGCATCCACAAGACCATACTCCACGATGCGCCCCTCGTTCATCACCGCGACTTCCTGGGCGATGCTCCGCACCAGCGCCAGGTTGTGGGTCACGAACAGCATGGAGAGGCCCATGTCGCGCTGCAGCGCGGCGAGCAGCTCGATGACCGCGGCCTGCACGGAGACGTCCAGCCACGAGGTCACTTCGTCGCAGATCAGCATTGTCGGCTCAGCCGCCAGGCCGCGAGCGATGGCCACCCGCTGTCGCTCCCCGCCGGAGAGCTGGTCGGGATACCGGCTCAGAAGGGACGAGTCGAGCGCCACCTGCTCCAGCGCCTTCAGCATCCGTCCCTCCATCTCGTCGCGCGACAGCTGGAAGAAGACCTTGAGCGGCTGCGACAGGATCTGGCCGATCGTCTTGCGCGGGTTGAGCGAGCTGTAGGGGCTTTGGAAGATGTACTGGATCGCCTGCCGAGTCGCGCGCGGCCGGCCGCGGGCATCGCGCGCCAGAGGCACGCCCCCGTACTCGATGTCGCCGACGATCTTGTGCGGGTGCAGGCCGGCGATGCAGCGCGCCAGGGTCGTCTTGCCGGAGCCCGACTCCCCCACCAGGGCGAGGCAGCGACGCTCGCAGATGCCTATGTTGATCCCGTGCAGCGTCTCCTTGCGCTGATAGAACGCGGTGACGTCGCGCACGCTGATGACCGTGGCCTCTTGTGCCTCGCGGAGAGCGCCCGTCTTGTCGCGCAGCACGACGTCCTGCCGAACTGTTTGAGCGCCCACCTCGCGCCAGCGCCAGCAGCGCACACGATGCTCCGGGGTCGGCCCCTCCACGGGTGGGAACTCCTCGCTGCAGCGGTCGACCGCCCAGTCGCAGCGGGGGGTGAAGGCGCACCCGCTGGGTCGCTTGCCGGGGCGCGGCGCCCAGCCGGGGATGCCGCGCAAGGCGCGCACGCCGGTGATGTCCGGGATGGATGCGAGGAGCTTGCGCGTGTAGGGGTGCTGGCCGGCGGCGAAGAGCTCGTCGCGGGTACCGATCTCGACCAACCTGCCGGCGTACAGGACGGCGATGCGGTCGGCGAGGTTGGCCACCACGGCGAGGTCGTGAGTGACGTAGAGGGCCGCCACCCCGTACGACCTGGTGAGATCGCGGATCGTGTCGAGCACGTGCGCCTGCGTGGTCACGTCCAGGGCGGTGGTCGGCTCGTCGAGGACGATGACCTTGGGCCGATTGGCGAACGCCATGGCGATGGCCACGCGCTGCTGCTGGCCCCCGGACAGCTGGTGGGGGTACCGCCGCAGGAACGCCCTGTCGGACGGCAGCAAGACCTCGGCCATCATCTCGGCGAGGCGCGCCTCGCGTTCGGCCCCCGAGGAGCCGAACCCGTGCGCCTCGAGGATCTCCATGAGCTGCGTGCCGATGCGCAGCGCCGGGTTGAGCGCCGCCGAGGAGTCCTGCGGAACGTAGCTGATCGCGCCGCCGCGCATGGCGCGCAATCTCGCCGGACTCATGGAAAGGACGTCCTGCCCGTCGATCTCGACGTGCCCGCCGGCGATCTTGGCGCCGCGACGCTGGTAGTCGAGCAGGCTGGTGGCGACGGTGGTCTTGCCGGAGGCGGATTCGCCGACGAGACCCAGCACCTCCCCGCGGCGGATCGTGAGAGTGACCTCGTCGTCGATGTCCACGCCCGAGGGATCCAGTACGATGCGCAGGCCCTCGACTCTGAGGATGACGTCGTGCTCCGGGCTCGTCGCGGGGCCGGCGGTGGTCGCGGTTTCCATCACTCCACCCCCGTGTCGCGCTCGATACCGATCAACGCGCGTCCCAGCCCGTCGGCGATCAGGTTCGTGCCGATCGTCAGGATGCCGATGAGGAGGACCGGCACGAAGACCGGCCACGGCTGGATGACGATGCCGATGCGATTCTCGTTGATCATCAGGCCCCAGTCGGCCGCCGGCGGTTGCAGACCGAACCCAAGGAAGGACAGCGCCGCGATGAGGCCGATCGAGTAGGTCAACCGCAGGCCGAACTCGACGAGCAACGGGCTGGTGACGCTGGGCAGGATCTCGTTGAAGATGATCTTTGTGCGCGCCACGCCCAGGGCCTCGGCGGCGTGCACGAAGTCGCGCTGCGCCACCTCGAGCGTCGCGGCACGGCAAACGCGGGCGATGCGCGGCGCGTGAGAGATGCCGACCATCAGCACGATGAGCCAGAGTCTGGGGCCGAGGATCGAGACGAACAACAGCGTCAAGACGATCTGCGGGAAGGCGAGAACGACGTCGAGGATACGCATGATGGACTCGTCGATCCAGCGCCGCGCGTAGCCGGTGATGAGCCCCAGGGTCACCCCGAGGCCGAGGCCGATCACGGTGGCCGCGAGGGCGAGCAGGATGACGGTGCGGCCGCCGTAGAGCACCCGCGTGAGCACGTCGTGGCCGATGTAGTCGCTGCCCAGCCACATCTTGGGGGGAGCTGGGCTCGAAAACGGCGGCGCGACGAACTCGGTCGGCGAGTAGGGGGCGATCCACGGGCCGACGACGGCGAGCAGCACGATGAACGCGAAGATGCCGACGCCGATCTTGGTGCGCCCCATGCGCCACGCTTCGCGGATGGTCATCAACCACTCGGAACGGCGACGTCCGGCGTGGACGACCGCGGGTTCGACGAGCTCGGAGTCGCTGACGATGATCTCGTCGTTCATCGCAGGCCGGTCCTGAGTCGGGGGCTGACGAGGATGGTGAGGATGTCCGCCGTGAGGTTGGCGAGCACGTAGACGGTGGCGATCACGAGACAGATGGCCTGCACCATCGGCATGTCGCGGTTGGCCACCGCATCGACGAGAAGCGAACCGATGCCGGGGAAGGCGAAGAGGTACTCGACCACGACGACGCCCCCGGCGAGCCACGCGAGGTTGAGCGCCGTGACCTGGATCGCCGGAGCCAGCGCGTTGGGGACAGCGTGGCGATTGAGCACGAGCCGCTCGGAGAGGCCCTTGAGTCGCGCCATCATCACGTACTCGCTTTCGAGCACCTCGATGGTGCTCGCCCGCAGGATGCGGGTGATGTACGGCGCGACCGCCAGCGTCAGCGTGAGCGCCGGCAGGACGAACAGGTCGAGCTGCTCGTAGATGGGTACGTTGGGGTCGACCCGCGACACCGCCGGCAACCAGGTGAAGACCTGGGTCGCGAACAGCAGGATCAGGATGATGCCGGTGACGAACTCGGGCAGGGCGGCCAATGAGAGGCTGCCGATCGAGACGGAGAGGTCGAACTTGCTGTCGCGTCGCAGGGCGGTGAGCGAGCCCAGCAGCAGCGAGAGCGGGATGCTGAGCAGCGCCGCGATCAGCACCAGCACCGCGGTGTTCTGCACGCGCCGCGAGAGCAGTTCGGTCACGGGCGTGTCTGACACGAGCGAATCGCCCAGGTCACCGGTCACGACGCCGCCGAGCCAGGTCAGGTACTGCTCGGCGACGGGCTTGTCCAGGCCCAGCTGCTGGCGCAGGGCTTCGTAGCGCGCCTTGTTCGCCGCCTCCTTGCCGAGGATGGCCCGCGCCGTGTCGCCCGGCAGCGCCTGCGTCGCGGCGAAGACGACGACCGAAACCAGGAGGAGCGTGAGAATCCCCAGGCCGATCCGGATCAAGATGAGCTTCAGGAGCGGCGGCATGAGCCCCACTCACCCCCTCGCTTGACCGCCCGAAACCGGCGGCCTGTCAGTGTGAGATCGGTCATTCGTCCAATCATCTCGCCGGCGCTCACGCCGAAACACCTGACGTGGGCCGGCGGCACGGTCAATGGAAGCCGGGCGGGTGGGTGGGCGGCGGGCGCTGCGCGGAAAATGAGCGCCCGCCGCCGGCTGCGGTCTGCGGAACGTCTCTCAGGCGAAGTAGACGTCCTTGAAGCCGAACGTGGTCAGCGGCACTCCGACCTTGTCGGTCTCGAGTCCGACGATCTTGTCGGAGTAAGCATCGACCTGGTTGCGGAAGGCCCAGAGGATGTAGCCGCCCTCGTTGAACTCGATCGTCTGCGCCTCGCCGACGAGCGCGTTGCGCTTGGCATCGTCGGCGGTGCCGAAGGCCTCCATGACGATCGAGAGCCACTTGTCGTTCTTCCAGTGCGTCTCGTTGTACGGCGCGCCCGGCATCGTGGCTTGGCTGGCCTGCAGAAGGTAGTCGCGCGTGTACCAGAAGTCCTGCGCGAACGGCCAGCTGAGGTACTCGTCGCCCCAGAAGACGCCGGAGTCGACCTTGTTGACGTTGACGGTGACGCCGGCCCCCTTGGCCTGCTCGGCGAAGACCTGCGCCGCCGCGACCTCGTCGGCCCCCAGTGCCCCGGCCGAGGTGGTGAGCTCGACGGTCAGGCCCTCGTACCCGGCCTCCTTGAGCAGCGACTTGGCCTGCTCGAGGTCCTGCACGCGTTGGGGCAGGGCGGGCGTGCCGACATCGTAGCGCGCGTACATGTCGTTGCCGATCCCGCCCAGCCCCGCGTACGCCTGCTGGATCATCTGCTCGCGGTCGACGATCAGCCGGAAGGCCTGCCGCACGCGATTGTCGCTGTACGGCTTCGCGTCGATCCGCATCGTGAACGGCCGCCAGGCGCCGGTCTCGGAGTTGAGCACCTTGAGGCCGGCGGTCGCCTCGATAAGCTTGATCTGGCTCGCCGGCAGCGTCGAGATCGCCTGGATCTGGCCGCTGCTCAGCGCGTTGACGCGCGCCGTATCGTCCGCGAACTCGATGATCGTGAGGTCGTCCACCCACGGGCTCCCGTTCCAGAACTCCGCGAACGGGGCGAAGACGAACTGCTCGCCGGGGTTGAAGCTGGTAAGCGAGAAGGGACCGCACCCGACCGGCTTCTTGGGGTCGAAGCCGACCGGCACGAGCTGACTGCCGCGGTAGGCGAGCCCCTGCGTCAGCACCGCGTTCGGCTTGTCCAGCCGGAACTCTACCGTCTGGTCGTCGATCTTCACCGTGCCGCCCGGCTTCAGGCCGATCAGCGACGTCGCGGCCGAGAAGCCTCCCTTCATGATGCGGTCGAACGAGAACACGACGTCGTCGGCGGTCACCGGCTTGCCGTCGTGCCAGGTGAGACCGGGCTTCAGGCGGGCGGTCCAGACCGTGGCGTCCGCGTTGGGCGTGATCTCCGTGGCCAGGTGGAGGACCACCTGGGCGTCACGGTCGAACGCCGAGAGGCCGTCGTAGAGCTGGTACTGGATGGCGATGTCCGGCTCGTTGAACGCGTTGTGGGGATCGGCCGTGTCTTTGGCCGAACCGCCGATGATGCCGACCTGCAGCGAGCCGCCCTTCTTCGGGCCGGCGGCTGCCGACGGCGAGGCGGATGCGTCGGTGGTCGAGCTCCCGCCGCAAGCGGAGGCTACCGGACCGAGCGCCGCGAGGGCGCCGGCCGCGGCGGCGCCCTGGAGCACCCTGCGACGCGTGACGCGTTTGCTATTGACGATCTCTCCGAGCTTCCCGAGATCGAACGAAGACTCGCCTTCCTGATCACTCACGATACCGTCCCCCTATCTTGTGGTTTGCCTGCCTGTCGAACCACCGTCGTCATGGGCAGCAGTGCCTGATGCCGCCCGGCCGGCGCCATCCCGAGCATCACGTGATCCGCTGCGCGAACACTACCCCCTTGGCCGATCTTGGCGATGATCCCTTGGCGGCTGGCGAAGACCGTGCAGTCGATTCATCCGGCTGTTTCAGCTGCCACAATGGACAGCACTCTAGAAGCTGCCACGCCATTCTGTCAATGCGCCGAGCACCCGGACCGTGGCATATCTCCGGAAGACCGACGAGGCGATCCGCTGCCTCGGGCCTGAAACCACTCCAAGGATATCGAGCCCGTCACTGGAGGCTCCGCGGTCCTGCGCTCCGGGGCCAGTGTTACCGCAGAACATCCTTTAAGTCAACGAAACAGAAGACTCGCCTGCGGTTTCGAGCGGAATTATCGGGATGAACACCTGACTCGGTCGCCGAGGCCGAAGAATCTGCGGCGCTCTGACTCGCCGAGACTGGCGACGGGCGCTACGCTGCCGAGGAGGAGCGGCGAGCAGTCGCACGGCGAGGCCCCTGCCGGCTCCTCCTGAGCGCACGCGCTACGTCTCGTCTCCCGGACGGGAGAGCACGATCCTCGCGTCGAGCGCTACCGCCGCCGCCGGCGTGACCAGCAGGGGGTTCACCTCGACCTCCGCGACCTCGGGGTGCGCGGCCGCGAAACGGGAGAGGGCCGCGGCGACTCGCGCGGCCGCGCCCACGTCGAGCCGCGGCCGGCCGCGTGCCCCACACAGAAGCGCCGCGCCGCGCAGGCTGACCAGCAGGCGCTCCGCCTCGTCCTCCTTGACCGGCGCCGGCGCGACCACCGTGTCCTTCAGGACCTCAGCGTAGATGCCCCCGAGACCGACGAGCACGACGGGGCCGAAACGAAGATCCTGCCGGCAGCCGACGATCACCTCGACGCCGTCCGCCAGGAGCGCCATGCGCTCCACCGTCAGGGCGCCGGGGGTAAGGCGCGCCAGCATGTCGTCGCAGGCGGCGCGCAGCAGCGGCTCGTCGCGGATGCTGAGCGCCACACCCCCGGCGTCGCTCTTGTGCAGAAGGCTCACCGCCTTGAGCGCCACGGGATACCCCAGCTCCCGCGCGGCGGCCACGGCTTCGTCGGCGTCATGAACCAGATGCGCGTGCACGAAGGGAACGCCGGCCGCGGCCAGAGCTCGGCGCGCCGACCAGTAGTCGTCTTCCAGGAGGCGCTCAGCGGAAGGCGGCGGCAATTCCGGCAAGCCTGTGGGCGAGGTCGCCGCGATGTGGGTCAGATGGGCGAGCACCCTGGCCGCGGAGAGGATCTCCCGGTAGACCGGGACGCCGCGCGAGAGCAACTCTTCGACGGCCGGTGACCGGCCCTTGTTCACGGTGGAGACGATCACGGGGAAGTCCTCGTCGCGAGCCAGGGCCGCCAGGCCGCGGGCGGCCTCCGCTTCCTGCTCCACCGCGCCGGTCAGCTCGGGGAAGCGTGCTCCCCAGTAGCCGAGCTCGCCGGCCACGAGCAGCGCATCGACCTCGCCGGATTCGACGAGCACGCGCCCCACCCGTGTATGGGCGGACGGATCGACGGAGGCGATGGCGAAGTCCACGGGGTTGTCGAGGGCCGCGTTGACCGGCAGCAGCTCGGCGAGGCGCGCCCGGAGGTCGTCGGAGAAGCGCGGCACAGAAAGGCCGACGGAGGCCACGACATCGGCGGCGATGGCGCTGTGTCCGCCACCGTCGCTGGTGATGGCGACGGCCCGCCCCCGCGGACGCCGCCCAGACAGCAGACCGACCGCCGTCTCGACAAGCTCTTCTGGAGTCTCCACGCGCACGGCGCCGACAGCCCGGCAAACGGCATCGACGACGGCCGCATCGGTGGTCAAAGACCCGGTATGAGAACGCGCCGCCCGGGAGCTCGCCGCGCTCCTCCCCGGCGCGAGCAGGAGCACCGGCTTGCCGGCGGCCACGCAGGCCGCGGCGCCGGCGGCGAGCCGCCGACCGTCGCGCAGGTCCTCGGCATACACCGCCACCAGCCGTGTCTCCGCATGGTCGACCAGCGACCAGAGGACATCGGCGATCCCCACATCGGCCTGATTGCCCAGCGTAACGAAGCGCGTGAACCCCTGCCCGAAATCGTGCGCTCGCGTCACTATCTCATCGCCGACGCCACCGCTCTGGCTGATGAAGGCGATGGGGCCGGCGGGGATGTCGAGGAGGGCCACGGCGTTCAGGCCCGTGGTGGTGTCGGCGACGCCAGGGCAGTTGGGCCCGACCAGCAGAGCGCCCGCGGCTCGCACGCGGGCCACGGCGGCTTGCTGCCGCGCAAGGCCCTCGGGGCCGAGCTCGCCGAGCCCCGCGGTGACCACGACGAGCGCCTTGGCGCCGACCGCCAGAGCGTCGTCCACGGCGGCGTCGAAGCCCGCCGCCGGTACGGCAAGGAAGACGAGGTCCACGGGCGCATCGACGTCACGGAGAGAGGTGTGCGCGGGCCTGCCCTGTATCTCGCCGCCCTTGCGGTTGACCAGGAAGACGCTCCGCCCCGCCGGGTCGCGCAGGAGACGCGCGGTCAGGTCGCCGCCCCACTTGGAGCGGTCGCTGGAGGCGCCGACGACGGCCACCGAGCGCGGCGAGAAGAGCGCGGCAAGATCACGCCGAGCGGTCAGTCCAGCTTCCCTCACATCCCCGACATCCTGCATCTCCCGGCTCCTCTCGGCGCGCGACGGGCGCCCTTCGCCGGCCGCGCGCGACTAACCGTCTGGTTAGCACCAGAGTATGGCACAGGCCGGGCGCAGCCTGTCAATGCGCGGGCGCCCGTCGCCGCCGCCTGGCCGCGCCTGACCGCGCCGCGCCGCCGTACCCGGCGGCTCTCGGCGTACGCCAATGCAGTCCTGCCGCGGGAAGGCCGTCCAGGCTTGACAGCCGGCGGCCGGGCGTGGCATCAATTGCCGCTGACCTTTCGGGTCAATCCGCCGCCGCGGCCGCTTTCATGAGCCGGCGCTCCAGGGCGCCTCACGCCGTGGTCAAATCCTGGGCAACGAGAGGGAGACTCTCTTGGACTGCCGTTTGACCTGCCTGAGCACAGCCGAACGCGACCTGGTGATCGAGTCGGCGCTGGCGCTTCTGCAACGCGTCGGCATGCGCATGCCCGGGGCTCGCGCCATGGACGCGCTGGCGGGCGCCGGGGCGCACGTGGACCGCGAGACCGGCGTCGTGCGCATCCCCGAGGACGTGGTGCGGGCCGCCCTTGCCACGCTGCCCGAGACGATGTTCATCGCGGGGGCCACGCCGCGACAGGACGTCAGGTTCGACCGCCGCACGGGCCCATTCTTCAATCCGTCCGCCGCGCACGCCAAGACGCTCGACTTCCGCACCGGGCGGCTGCGCGCGTCCACCCTTCAGGACATCAGAGAGGGTACGGCCGTCATGGACGCCACCCCCGAGCTGGACCTCCTGTGGACCTTCGCGACGGCCAACGACGTGCCCATCGAGGAGCGCGAGCTCGTCGAGTACTACACGTTTCTCACCAGCTCGACCAAGCCGCTCGTCATGGTCGACTGCCCCACGGACACGGCGGCCGTCAAGCACATCATGGACGTCCTCGGTGACGGCCTGGAGGGCTTCCGGCAGCGCCCGCGCCTCGGACTGCTCTGCGCCGCGCGCGCGCCGCTGGCGGTCAACGGCGCGTTGATCGACGCGGCCTGCGAGCTCGCCGGCATGGGCGCGCCCATCTGGACGTACACGATGCCGATGTCGGGGGCCACGAGCCCCGTCACGATGGGCGGCACGCTGGCGATCATGTGGGCCGAGACCCTCGGCATGGTGACGGCCATCCAGGCTGCCGCCCCGGGGACGGGCGTGATGGCGTGCTGCGGCCCGGGCGTGCTCGACATGCACACCAGCTCGATGGCGCTCGGCGCGCCCGAGAACACGCTCATGGGCGTGGCCTCCGTGGAGATCGCCCACCATCTGGGCCTGCCGGCGCACAACACCGCGCTGTCGACGGACGCCAAGCACCCGGGCATCCAGGCCGGCTACGAGAAGGGCCTCAAGGTCCTGCCCGCCGCCATGGCCGGCGCCGACCTCATCAGTGGCGGCTTCGGAGCGCTCGCCGCATCGAGCGTGTGGCACCTGCCCATGGTGCCGATCGACGCTGAGGTCGCGAGGCTGGTGCGCCGCCTCGTCGCCGAGACGAAGATCGAGCCCGACTCCGTGATGCTGGACGTCATCGAACGCGTGGGCATCGGCGGGGACTACCTCAAGGAGAAGAGCACGCGGCAGCTCATCCGCGCCGGCGAGCACTTCGCTCCCACCATCGGCAGCCGCCTCCCGTTCGAGCAGTGGGCGGAGCTCGGCCAGACCGAGGTCGACGTGGCCCGCGAGATCGTGGAGCAGACCCTGGCCGCGAGCGAGGAGCGAGCTCGGGACGGCTGGACGGCTGAGCTGTCTCCCGACCAGGTCCAGGCGCTGGCCGAGATCTGCGGCGCTACGGAGTGAGCTGAGGGGGCTTGGCATGGAGCTCGAAGGCATCAGCGGGGCGCGGGTCATCGTGACGGCCGGCGGCGGCGGCATCGGAGCTGTGATCGCCAGGCGCTTCGCGGATGCAGGCGCTCGCGTCTTCGTTTGCGACGTGGACTCTGCGTGCGTCGAAGCGCAGGCCGGCGAGTACCCAGGCATCGGCGCCTGCGTCGCCGACGTGTCGTCTCCCGAGGACGTCGACCGCCTCTTCGAGGAGGCGCGGGCCTTCCTGGGCGGTCTTGACGTCCTCGTCAACAACGCCGGTATCGGGGGGCCGGTGGGCTGTGTCGAGAACCTGGACGTGGACGAGTGGCGCCGGACCCTGGACGTGAACCTCACCGGCGCCTTTCTCTGCGCCCGCAGGGCGGTACCCGTCCTGAAGGAGCAGCGGTCCGGCGCCATCGTCAACATGTCGTCCCACTACGGCTTTCTGGGCGGGGCGACGCGGGCGCCCTACGTGGCGAGCAAGTGGGCGATCATCGGTTTCACGAAGACCCTCGCCATCGAGCTGGGACCCTTCGGCGTCCGCGCCAACGCCATCTGCCCTGGCGGGGTGGAGGGCGAGCGGCTCGAGCGCGTGATGCGTTCAGAGGCCGACGAAAAGGGCATCACCTGCGACGAGCTCCGCGAGCAGTGGGTGCGCGGCTGCTCCCTGCGCACCTTCGTCACCCCGGACGACGTGGCGTCGATGATCCTCTTCCTGTGTTCGGATCACGGCGCGCGCATCTCCGGGCAGGCGGTCGCCGTGGACGGGCACACCGAGTTCCTCTGACGGTCAGATGATCTCCAGGGCGGTCGCCGTCGAGACCCCGCCGCCGCCGCCGCCATGTCGTGGCCGTTCACGCCTTTCCTGGCCGCAGCCCGAACCTCTCACGCGTCTCGGCGGGAGTCAGGGGGCGGGCGCCCAGGCTCTCGACGATGGCGACCGCCCGTTCCACGAGCTGGGCGTTGCTCGCGAAGACTCCTCGCCTGAGATACAGGTTGTCCTCCAGCCCGACGCGGACGTTGCCGCCCAGCAGCAGCGACTGGGCCACGAACGGCAGCTCCAGGCGCGAGATGGCGAACGCCGCCCACCGCGCGGCGGACGGCAGAAGGTCCACCATGGCCATCATCGTGCGCACCTCGGCCGGCGCCCCATATGGGATGCCGAGGCAGAGCTGGAACAGCGGGGGGCCATCGATCAGGCCCTCGTCGATGAGCTTGTTGGCCAGACGCACCTGGCCGGTGTCGAAGACTTCCAGCTCGGGCTTGACGCCGAGCTCCTTGACGCGCGCCGCCATGGCGCGCAACTGGTTGGGCGTCACCACGGCCACGTAGTCGCCGTCGGAGAAGTTCATCGTGCCGCAGTCGAGGGTGCACATCTCGGGCAGCAGCGCCTCGATGTGCTCGAGACGCTCCAGGGCCGGCGCCATGTCGCTGCCCGGGCCGGCCACCGTTGGGTGAGCGTCGTCGACGATCAGGTCGCCGCCCATCCCCGTCGTGAGGTTGATCACGACGTCGATGTCGCTGGCGCGGATGCGCTCCACGACCTCGCGGTAGTGCTCGAGCTTGCGCGAGGGCGCGCCGCTCTGGGGATCGCGGACGTGGATGTGAGCGACGGCGGCGCCCGCCCTCGCTGCCTCCAGGGCCGCGCCCGCGATCTGTGCGGGCGTCACCGGGATGGCTGGGTGGATCCCCACCGTGTCACCGGATCCGGTGACGGCACAGGTTATGACGACCTCGTCAAGCATCGAACCTCCCTTGGCTGAGAGTTCGATCAAGCAGCATGGCCGTGCGTTCGAGCCAGTCGCCGACCAGCGCCCGGAAGGGCACTGGGCGTTCGATGCGCCCGAGTTGGTGCCCCGCCATATCGAGCACAGCGTAGGTGGCTCGAGGGAACTCTTCAAGCAATGCCCAAGCCGCCCGGTACCCGACCGTCGAATCCTGGCGGCCGGTGAGGATAAGACTGGGCCGCTCGAACGGAGGCCCGGGGCGGGCGGCGGCGCCGGTCGGGATGTAGTTCGCTTCCAGTCGTGCGAGAAACGCGTAGTCGGCCCGCCGGTAGGCGGGCATGTCGTGAGCCCTGATCTCATCGACCATCCAGCGCTCGTGCACGACCAGCGTGTCGCGCATCCACTCCTCGTCGGGCGCAAGATCCGCGAAGATCGAGGCGTCCTCGAAGAGCACGAGGGCAGCCGCGGTGTCTCGCGTGCCGTCCGCGGCGGGGACATCGGGGACGAGGAGCCCGGCGCCGATCAGCCGCTCAGGGATCGACCGGATGAGCCCCAGCGCGAGGTGTCCTCCATAGGAGCTGCCGGCGATCGCGAACGAGCCCTCCGGCAGCACGGCGTCGATGAAGTCGCGCACGATCGAGAGCACCTGATCCTGCGTCGAGAGCCACTCTGGCGCCGGGGTCGCCCCGTGGCCCGGGAGGTCGAAGTAGACCCGCCGCCACCCGGGATGTTCGTCGAAGACCGGTTCGAGATCGGCCAGCATGTAGTGCCGATCCGCGGACCAGCCGTGGATCAGCAGGATCGGCCTGCCTTCTCCGCGCACCTCGTAGGCGACAGGGATGCCCTGGACGTCCATCGGCGGTGAGGTCATCGGTCCTCCTGGGTCAGGAGTCGGTATCGACATCACGGGTCTCCGGTGATCTCCAAGGCGGTGGCCATGGATACGCCGCCGCCGCCGCACAACGTCGCCAGCCCGAGGGTCTTGCCGCGATTCCTGAGCGCACACAGGAGCGTGACCATGAGGCGACAGCCGGTCGAACCCACCGGATGCCCGAGGCCGATCCCCGAGCCGTTGACGTTGGTGATCTCCCTGTCCAGGCCGAGGTCCCGCTCGCAGGCCAGGTACTGCGACGCGAAGGCCTCATGGACCTCGAGCAGCTCGAAGTCCGCGAGCCGCAGCCCGGATCGCCGCTCCAGATCGCGGACCGCCGGGATCGGGCTGATGCCCATCATGGAGGGCTCACACCCGCCGTAGCCGACGCCCTTGAAGCGAGCGAGCGGGGTGACCCCGAGATCCCGCGCCTTGTCGGCCGACATGATCACCATCGCGCTGGCGCCGTCGTTGATCCCCGCGGAATTGCCCGCCGTGACCTTGCCGATGTCCGGCATGAACGCCGGCCGCAGCGCGGCAAGCTCGTCCATCGTGAGAGCGGGGCGGAAATGCTCGTCGCGCGCGAAGACGACGGGCGGCTTGCCCCTCTTCTGCGGGATCTCGACCGGCACGATCTCGTCGCGAAAGTCGCCCTCCTGAGTGGCCCGCTCGACGTTGTGATGGCTGCGAAGGGCCACCTCGTCCATCTCCTCGCGAGAGAGGCCGTACAGCTCCGCGACGAGCTCCGCCGTGTGGCCCATCACGTAGGGCTGCCCCTGGAGCCGAGCGTGGACGGGGTGGTCCTGACCAGACTCGTCGGGAGGACACGGATGGTAGCGGGACCCACAGTAGAGGCCTTCGATCACCTGATCGTCGATGGTCTGGTTCTGCAGCCGGGCGCCCCAGCGCGCCGTCGGGACTGCGTAGGGGACGCCGGACATCACCTCGACGCCGCCGGCGACGATGACCTCGGCCAGCCCCGCCTTGATCATCGCCATGCCCGAGACGACGGCTTCCATGGCGGAGACGCACACGCGGTCCATCGACACCGCGGTAACAGTGACCGGGATGCCGGCCTCGATCGCCGCGGAGCGGGCTACGCTCTTCGTGAGGTACGGCTCGAAGCAGCTGCCGAGGCGGACGTCGTCCACGTCCTCCGGCCTGATCCCCGCGCGGTTCAGGGCCTCCCGAATGACGGTCGCCGCCAGCAGGTACGGCGGCACGTCCTTCAGCGCGCCTCCGAAGGCGCCGATCGCCGAGCGACACGCGGACGCCACTACCACATCATCCATTTGCACTCCCACTCCGATCGAAGATCGTATCCATCGTCGCCGTCCGTGCTCCTCCCGACTCAGAGCGGCTTGATCCTGTCCGCCGCCCCGATCATCGTCCGGATCGCCGCCGCGTCCCACTCGGCCCCGCGATTGTCGGCCAGGGCGAAGCCGACCAGCCCATTGGGCATACAGACGACGAGGTTGCCGCCGCCGCCGTACATGTAGGGGACCGCGAACGTCTCGCCCGTCTGGCTCGTGTACTCGATGTTCCAGAAGGACAGTTGGTAGGCGGACGTCGCGTAGAGGCTTTCGATCAGATCCTCATCGAGGATCTGTGTCCCGTCCGGGGCACTGCCGCCATTGGCCACCAGTGTGCCGACCTTGGCCAGTGTGTCGATCGTGGGAAGCGCACCCCACGCCGTCAGAGGGAACCCTGGCTTGCCGCTCCGCGTCTGGACCGTGCCCGCGGCGAAGTGATGCACGCCGATCGGCCGGAACACCTCCGCGGACAGCATCCCGAGGAGCGTCGCACGGGGGCCTTCTCTCTGCTGGAGAAAGCGCTGCATGGCCAGCGCGGCCGCCCACATGTCCTGATCCATGTAGCAGAACTTCTGACCCGGCCCGCTGACCTTCGGGTTCGGCGCCTCGTGGAAGTAGTGCCTGATCTGCCGAGCCAGCGTGTACGAGTACGCCCACTGGTAGGTGTTCGGACTCGCCGCGCTCCAGTTCGGTCCCGGCCCGGTGGGCCCCATTCCGGTCGCCATCTGCAGGGCGTCCCGGATGGTGACCATCTTCCAGCGCGCCGCCGCCTGTTTGCTCACGAAACGGTATTCGGACGGCCTGAAGTAGCTCACGAGCTTCGTGTCAAGGAACCCCGGCCCGTACTTCCGCGCCAGGCGCAGGGCCGCCAGCCCGGCGATGAGCGACTTCGACGCCGACCACACCCCGACTCGCATCCCCTCGCGGTAGGGGTGGTCGCCGAACGCCGTGCGGACGTTCGTGCAGTAGACCGTGTCGCCCGAGACGATGCCCATCGTCACCACGTTCTTCAGGGCCACGCCGGTCCCCATCCCGGAGACGGCGTCGCCGAGGTCGGACAGCGGGCGCATCGGCCAGCGGTCGGCCAGCTCCTGCGCGTACGCGACCTCGCGGTTCTGCCTGTCGGGGACCGCGCCCGCCCGGTGGCGCATGTGGATCTGCGCCCACGCCTTCATGGTGAAGTCGTAGTCCGGGAAGATGAAGCCGCCGCCGCTGTCCCGGCTGATCTGCGCGTGGAGGTCGGAGACCCGTCGTCCCTTGTAGTAGAAGAACGCCAGGCCGAGCAGGGATTCCGACTCCTGAGACTGGACCAGCGAGAAGGGGAAGGCGGCCTTGTTCCAGCCTGCCCATCTCGAATTCTCCGGCGCCTTCCACACCCTGCCGGGGCTGATGACGAGCTCCCAGAAGCTCGCGGTACGGTCCCTGACCGGCCTGCGGATGACGCCTCGCTCGACAGGCACGAGGTCACCATCGTCGGTCGTGAAGAACCGGGCCTCGAGGCCGGGGAAGAGGGTCGCATCAAGGCGATAGAGTGGAACGGCGCCCTTGGGGTCCTGGGCGGCCAGCCAGTCGAACGAGTAGCCCCAGCCGTCCCACGCCGCCCAGGGATGGCTGTAGTCCGCGCCGAGCCGCGGCGCCACCTGTCGTGGAGTCGGCCGCACGTGCACCGCGGTCGTGCGGAACACGAGCGTTCCCTCGAATCCGGCGGAGGCCTTCTGGGCGTCCGCGGGAGGGATGAAATGGCGCGTGGTGACCCACGAGGGGAAGCCGCCGACCGCGGCGCGAGAGGCGAGAGCGGCCGGGGCGCCGAGAGAGAGCACGGCTCCCGCGGCCACCAGCAACGCGAGCGCGACGCTCGCCGCCGACCGCCCGGCCGCGCCGCCCATGAGGTGCTTCCTCTGCCCACGTGTGTCCATGGTCGTGTCTCGAAGAAACCCGGCGCGTCAGGCCAGGATCCCGGCGAGGTCCTCGCACGACTGGAAGACGTGCGCGCCCCACTCCTCGTACAGCTCTGGCGGCGCCGATGAGAACATGGCGACCACCACCCCGGCGTCCGGGTTCACGTAGACACGCTGTCCCAGCCAGCCGACGGCGCTGAAGACCGTGTGATCGGCCGCCTCGCGGACCCAGAAGCAGCTCCGGTACGAGCAGCCGGAGTAGTCGCCGCCGTCCTCCCAGGTCTCGGCGGCGGCGGCGAACGCCGCTTTGTCTCCGTTTCGTCTGACGTCGTCCAGCCACCGCCCTGGGACCACCTGGACGCCGCCCAGCCGCCCGTCCTGCACGAGCATCAGGCCGAAACGGGCAAGGTCGCGGAGACTGCACGACAAGCCGCCGTCGAGCTGCACGCTGCCCGCGCCGTCGAGGAGGAGGTAAGCATCGTGCTCGGCGCCCAGCTTGCTCCAGACGTGTGTCTTGATGAGCTCGGGCACGGACAGCCCTGTGGCTCGCTCCATGACCCAGCCGAGGACGATCGTGTTCAGCGAGACGTAGTGGAACACGGCGCCGTGCTCGCCCTCCTTGCGGGTGGTCGTGGCGAAGTCGTAGGCGGACCCCGGCTCGTCGTCCGCGAGCGCGGGTTGCACGCCCTCGAGGCGGCACAGGCGGGCGCCGTCGTAGTGCGGCTTGTCGAGCTCGTCCTCGTAGCGGATGCCCACCGTCATGTCCAGGAGGCGCCGCACCGTGGCGTCACCGTACGCGCTGACGGCGAGCTCCGGCACGATCGCCGCCACTCGATCGTCGGCTCCCAGGCTCCCGGCCTCGACCAGGTTGGCGACGACGCACGACGCCACTGCCTTGGTGATCGACTGGCAGAGGTGGGGCGTCTCGGGCGTCATGCCGCGCAGGTAGCGCTCGTAGACGATCCGCCCCGCGCGCATGACGAGCATTCCGTCGACGCAGGCGCCGTCGAGCATCTCGCGGAGCGTCCACGTGGCGCCGTCGGCCTTGCCGACCAGGACCGTGTCCAGGTCCAATGGCTCCCGCGAGATCTCGACGACGGGCTGCCGCCGCGACGACACGTCCGCCGTCCCTGACACCTCGCGGGCGTGCTGCATGTACCAGTGCGTCAGCTGCGGCTCCGCGTAGACCAGGTCCGCCCTCACCCGCTGTTCGGGCGGCGGAGGAAAGCCGCGCATCACCTGATCGTCGGCGACGTTCACGCGCCCTCCACCTCCCTGGGCCGGCGCCGGAGCACCAGCCAGATCACGAGGCCCACCACGATGACGGCGCCGGCGACGATGGCCACGATGGCGCCCGTACTGGGGCCGCCACTCGTTGCCGACTCCGCGGAGGCGACGGGCTGCACGCCCGTGTACGTGCCGCGCATATAGTTCATGACCACTGAGGGAGAGCCCACCGGCGCTAGCTGCCAGCCGGTCCAGCGGTCGGCGCGGTAGGCCTGCAGGTTGGTCTCGTACCAGAGGACGATGTACGGGTTGTCCTCGTACAGGATCTGCTGCATCTGCTGCACGATGGCGACGCGCTTGGCGCGGTCGATGGTGGACGACTGGGCGGCGAACAGCTTGTCGTACTCCGGGTTCGAGTAGCAGCTGTCGTTGTTGTTGAGGATCTGGTCGGTGGTGAACGCCGAGAGCTGGTAGCTGGGGTCGAGGTCGCCGCCCCAGGCCCAGATGTACATGTCCACGCCCTCGTTGCCGTAGAGGACATCGCTGAAGGCGCCCTCATCCATGACCTCCAGGCGCACCTTGATCCCGACGCTCTTGAGGTAGGGGACGACCATCTTGCCGGCGTTCACCTCGGGGGGGTAGTCGCTCAGGGCGACCAGCTTGAAGTCGAGCTTCTTGCCCTTGGCGTCCTCGCGCACGCCGTCGCCGTCGCGGTCGGTGTAGCCGGCCGCGTCGAGGATCGCCTTGGCTTTCTCGGGGTCGTAGGTGACAAGCTGGTCGGCCGGCGGCTCCCAGTGCCAGTCGCCCATGGCGGGCGAGAGGACCGACGTCCCCTCCTTCGCCACGTCGCTCATGCTTGTCCCTGCGATCCGCGTCTTGTCGATGGCCGCGGCGACCGCCTGACGGATGCGCACGTCCCGCAACAGGGGGTTGCCTTCGCTCTCCGGCGAGGTCCAGCAGTTGAAGGCGAGCATGGCGAAGCCGACCGTGGGGGCGGTGACCTTCCTGGATCCCGGCACGCCGGCGATGGAACGCAGGGAGGTCGGGACCTGGAAGACGCCGATGTCGAGGGCGCCGTTCTTGTAGTCCTGCACCAGGGCGTCTTCGGTCGTGTAGATCTGGAAGAGCAGCGTGTCGATGTTCGGCCGGCCGGCGAAATAGTCCGGGTTGGCGGTCATCTTGACGAAGCCGCCCTTCTTGACCTCGGCGATCGCGAACGGGCCCGACCCGACCGTCGGCGGGTCCTTGACCGTCTCGACCTTCCTGCCGGGGATCTTGCCCCAGAGATGCTCGGGGACGATGGGGATGTAGAGCCCTGTCATCAGGGCATTGGGCTTCGTGGAGGTGATGACGACGGTCGCCTCGTCGGGCGCCTCGACCTTCGTGACGTCCTTCAGGTACGACATGTAGAAGTAGATCTGGTTGTCGAGGATGAGGTTGTACGTGAACGCGACGTCCTTCGCGGTGAGCGGCACGCCGTCGTGCCAGGTCACGTCGTCGCGGATCGTGAAGGTCCAGACCTTGCTGTCCGGGCTGGTTCGCCACTCCGTGGCCAGCTCGGGTACCGGCCTGTTATTCACGTCGTACCAGGTGAGGAAGTTGTAGTTGAGCCGGAAGATCTCCCACGTCAGGCCCGAGTAGTTGACGAACGGGTTCATGCCGTCGATGTCGTAGCTGAAGCCGACCCTGAAGACGGGCTCGACGAGACCCGTCGCCGGCGGCGAAGGCGACGGCGACGCCGCGGAAGCCGTGGCGGACATGGCGCCGGTCAGCACGACGATGCACACCGCCACGGCGGCCAGCGATCGAATGGACGTGATCTGTCCCAGACGACCCTTCATCTGCGCCTCCCCGAGGATGATTGGACTTGCGGACTGTCGACGAGGTCGTTCGGTCAGCTCTCCCGCGAGGCGTGCAGCAGCGCAGCGGCCTTCACGCCGATCCCGGCGCGCGTGAGCTCCGCCGCCGTGTGGTTCACGGCGGCGTGCTTGTCGAGGTAGTTCTGCTCGAGCAGCGGCATGAGGCCGTCGGCGACGACCTGCTCCTTGGGGATGAAGTAGTCGAGGATGTTGCTGGGGTGCTCGCGGGTGGCCTCGACCTCGGGGTCGCCGCCCTCGTGCTTGGCGGAGATGTTGGGCGCCGTGGCCGCCGCGCTCACGACGTCGGCGCGGCGGTCGTAGGGCTGGCGCACGATCGACTTGAAGGTCTCGGTGACGTGGTGCTCGAAGCGCACGTCGTCCTCGAAGCCCAGGCCGCGGCGCACCTCGACGTCGCCCAGGAGAGTGGAGAGCTCGACCGAGTTGGAGACGTTCAGGCCACTCATGCTCGTCGTGCCGTCGTCGGCTGCCAGGAGGCGTGCGCCCATCAGCAGCCAGAGCACGGACCAGGCATTATCCACTCCCATGAACACCGACACCTTGAAGCGGTTCTCGATGCCGAGCTTGTGCATGAGCAGCGCGACGAGGATGGTGCCGCTGTTGATGTTCAGTACCTCGCGGATGCCATACTTCGTGAAGACTCCCAGGTACTCATCGGCCCACTTGAGCGGGTAGTCGTTGGGCTGGCCGATGCCGCCGAAATAGCCGGTGATCGTCTCAGGCCCGCCAAGGTGTACGTTGGAGCCGTCGATGCCCTTGGTGTCGAGCGTCTCGACATGCGTCGCGCCGATGATCTGCATGGCGGCCGCCACGGCGAGGATGTCCTCGCCGGGCGCCGTCTGCTCGGCCATGCTGCGCACGCGGATGTAGCGCCCGGGCATGAGCTCGCGGCGCGCGATCGCCTGCCTGGCCTCGGCGAACAGCCAGGGGAAGTACTGCAGGGCGCTGATCTCGAGGGTCACAGCGTTGGCCTCGTTGAAGGCCATGCCGTCGGCGGCGGCGCCGAGGACGCCGCGCCGGTACTCGGGCAGCGTCACGAAGGCGCCCTCGTCGCGCTGCGCGGCGAGCCACTCGAGGTCGACGAGGAAGGGCGAGCCTTCTTCCTGCAGGCGCTCGAGCCGCGTCTCGAGACGGCGAGCCTCACGGGCTGCGCGGTTGATCTCGTCCACGCCGCCGTACTTCTCGATGAGCTCGAGGAGGCCGTCCACGAGCGTGTTGCCCGGGCCCGCGAGGACCGCGTTCACGGCCTCCAGGTCGGCCGGCTTGATGCGCAGCTTCTGGCGCATCGCGTCTTGAGTCGTCATCGGTCCTCCTCAGTGTACGCGGCGAACTTCTCGTGCTCGCCGTCCAGCATGTGGTAGCAGTGCTCTTCCTCGGGGAAGGCGGAGGCGCGCACGTCCTTGACGTACTCCGTGAGCGCCGCCGTGGAGACCCCGGCGAGGTCGG